>Ga0209383_1000013_pt1 | contig 142933 bp, 159 predicted proteins | sample CoawatmetaG02DNA_FD_187510 | JGI IMG/M metagenome (GOLD analysis project Ga0209383, IMG submission 187510) | Marine microbial communities from the West Antarctic Peninsula - Coastal water metaG029-DNA (SPAdes) (version 2) | ecosystem: Environmental > Aquatic > Marine > Coastal ...
AAGTATTGATTTTAAAGCCTTATTGACAAAAAACCTTTGTTGTTTATAAGTGCCTATCTTAAATAATGACAAAACGTATACAAGCAAAACATAAAGTAGACAGACGACTAGGAGTTAATCTCTGGGGTCGTCCAAAGAGTCCCTTTAATACAAGAGCTTTTGGTCCTGGTCAGCATGGACAAACCAGAGCTAGAGGAAAACCTTCAGACTACAAAATCCAATTACAAGCGAAACAAAAATTAAAAAGTTATTACGGTAATTTAAACGAACGACAGTTCAGAAATGTATTCCAAGAAGCTGATAGAATTAGAGGAAATACTGGAGAAAATTTAGTAGGAATTTTAGAATCTAGATTAGACGCGGTGGTATATAGGGCTAAATTTGCTTTAACAGTATTTCAAGCAAGACAAATTATTAACCATGGTCACATTAAAGTGAATGGGAAAAAAGTTAATATCGGAAGTTATTTGCTAAAAGAAAATGATGAAATCGAAGTTAGAGAATCTTCTAAGCAGTTAGCGCCTATTTTGAGTTCCGTTGCTAGCAAAGAAAGAGAAGTTCCCGATTATGTTATTGTAGACGATAAACAGTTAACTGCAAAATATACAAGAGTTCCTAAGATGGAAGAAATTCCTTATCCTGCAATTATGGAACCAAATCTAGTTGTTGAATATTACTCTAGATAATACTCTCATTTATTTTAAATAATTATATCTCTGCTTGTCTTATTAGCTTTCGCTAATCAATTTTTTTTCTACAGATTATTTTTTAAAGGATATTTCTTTGTCTTCAAAAAGTTTTTGTAACTCGCTTTTCTCAAACATTTCTTTAATAATATCGCAACCACCAACAAATTCACCTTTAACATACAGTTGAGGAATAGTAGGCCAGTCACTAAATTCTTTAATACCATTTCTGATTTCCTCATCAGATAAAACATCTACACTATCAAACTTTACTTCTAAGTGTTTAAGAACATTCGTTACTGCCATGGAAAATCCACATTGAGGCATATCAGGCGTTCCTTTCATAAATAAAACTACGTCATGATTGGAGATTACTTCTTTAATTTTTTCTTGTGCGTTCATTATTTTTCCTCTGTTGTTAATGCTAAAGCATGTAATTCGTTACCCATTTTTCCTTTAAGAGAACTGTATACCATTTGGTGCTGCTGAACTCGGCTTTTCCCTTTAAAGAAAGATGATTTTATTTTAGCTGAGAAATGATTGTCATCTCCAGCAAGATCCTGAATTTCAATATCAGCATCTGGGAAACCTTCTTTAAGTAATTTTTCAATTTCTTCTTGTTTAATAGCCATTTATTTTGAATTGTAGTTGTGAAACCAATTATTGTTTAATTTTAACATTTCAGCAACTGAAATTTTTGTCTCATCTATAACTAAATGCTCTTGTCTTGTAATACCTAGTTGCAAGAGGCTTACTTCTTTAGCTTTCGCTAATTGAATGAGGCTTTTTAGATCCTTATTGTTTATTTCTATTAAATATCTAGCCTGATCTTCGCCAAATAAAAATTTTACCCTTTCGGGACCTATTAAATTAGTATTGATTTCAGCTCCTATATTCCCCCCCATACACATTTCAGCCGTTGCTAGTGCTATTCCTCCATCAGATATATCGTGCACAGACTTTGCAACTCCTGTCTCGATCAATTCTCTTACAAAAAAACTATTTTTCTTTTCCTCATTAAGATCAAGAGAGGGTGGTGGTCCTTTTTTTAAATACAAAATATCATGACAAAGCGCGCTTTGGTGAATGTGTCCTTTAGTCTCTCCAATGATAAAAAGAAGATTACCAGTAGACTTTAATGCGTAGTCCATAGATTTTGTTGAATCTTGAATTAATCCAACCCCACCAATTGTTGGAGTAGGTTTAATGCCAACACCGTTGGTTTCGTTGTAAAGAGATACGTTTCCAGAGATAACGGGATAATCTAATGCAGCGCAAGCTTCTTTAATTCCTTTAATTACATCTACGAACTGACCCATGATTTCTTTTTTTTCAGGGTTGCCAAAGTTTAAGCAATTGGTAATAGCTCTTGGTTCTGCACCGACTGCTGATAAATTTCTATAAGTCTCACATACTGCTTGCATACCACCTCTGTGAGGATAGGATATACAATATCTTGGAGTGCAATCGACACTTGCTGCCAATGCCTTGGTAGTTCCATGTACTCTTATAACCGCAGCATCACCTCCTGGTTTTTGAATTGTATCACCCATCACCATATGATCGTACTGTTCCCAAACCCAAGATTTATTAGCTTGATTTTCGTGACTTAATAATTTTTTTAAACAATCTTTAATATCTAAATCTTTTAATTTTGCATCCATGTCTATTTCTTGGGGAAGCGGAGTGGATACCCATTCTCGATTATATTTTGGGGCCTCATCCGCAAGAGAAGTGATGGAAATATCGCAAACAACTTCATTATTAAAATGAAGAACTAAATTTTTACTACCGGTCATTTTTCCTATGACAGAAAAATCTAAATCCCATTTTTTAAATATTTTTTCTGCTTCTTTTTCTTTTCCTTCTTTTAAAACAATTAGCATTCGTTCTTGGCTTTCAGAAAGCATTAGTTCAAATGGCTGCATATTTTTTTCTCGACAAGGAACTTTGTTTAAATCTATTTCTATACCTAACTTTCCTTTGGATGCCATCTCAACAGAAGAAGAGGTTAGACCTGCAGCTCCCATGTCTTGAATAGAAATGATGGTGTCTGTTTTCATTAGTTCTAAACATGCCTCTAAAAGAAGTTTTTCAGCAAAGGGATCTCCAACTTGTACGGTCGGTTTTTTAGCATCTGAATTGTCATCAAATTCTTGAGACGCCATAGAAGCACCATGGATTCCATCTCTACCAGTTTTAGAACCCACGTAGATAACGGGATTTCCTACGCCACTTGCAATTGAGAGGAATACTTTATCTTTTTTAGCTATACCTATGTTCATAGCATTTACTAAGATATTGCCATCATAGCACTCATCAAATTCTACTTCACCACCAACCGTTGGTATTCCTATGCAATTTCCATATCCCGCTATTCCGGAGACAACACCATTAAGTAAATATTTTGTTTTAGGATGCTCTGGTCTTCCAAATCGAATAGAGTTTAAATTGGCAATAGGTCTTGCACCCATAGTAAAAATATCTCTCAAAATACCACCAACTCCAGTAGCAGCTCCTTGATAGGGCTCTATATAAGAAGGGTGGTTATGACTTTCTATTTTAAAAATAGCAACATCATCATCTCCAATATCAATCACACCTGCATTTTCACCAGGACCTTGAATCACATATTTATTTTTAGTGGGAAGTTGAGATAGCCAAACTTTAGAAGATTTGTAAGAGCAGTGCTCATTCCACATTGCGGAGAAAATTCCAAGCTCTGTGAAATTGGGCGTTCTTCCTATCAGCTCTTTAATCTTTTCAAACTCAGAAGAAGTTAGTCCTAGTTTAGTTGCTTGTTCGACTGTTACAATTTCCATTTATAATAAAGATTGAAAAATACCTTGGCCATCTACACCGCCCAACAATTGATCAATAGATCTTTCAGGGTGGGGCATCATACCTAGGACATTTTTATTTTGATTAGAAATTCCTGCAATATTTAAAAAAGATCCATTCGGATTGGATTCTCCTGAAATATTTCCTTCTTCATCACAATACTGGAATATAATTTGATTATTATCTTTTAAGGATTGTATTTCTTCTTTGCTGGCAAAATAATTACCCTCATTATGAGCTATAGGTATAGATAAAATTTTATTTTCAGATATTTTTTTTGTAAATGCTGTTTGGTTATTTGTAGTTTTGATAAAAACATTCTTACAGATAAATTTTAGCTTATTGTTTCTTAATAAAGCTCCAGGTAACAATCCAGATTCGGTTAATATTTGAAAACCATTGCATATTCCAAATACATAGCCTCCATCTTCTGCGTGTTTAATAACCTCATTCATAACTTTGGATTTTGATGCCATGCTTCCACACCTAAGATAATCGCCATAAGAAAAACCCCCCGGTAAAACAACTAAATCTGTCTTGGGAAGAGTTGTTTCTTGATGCCAAACCATAGTGGTATCAATTTGAAATTTTTTTAATGCTACCTGAACATCTCTATCGCAATTCGATCCTGGAAATACGATAACCGATGCTTTCATTAACTTAATTTTTTAATTGAATATTCTTCGATGGTAAGATTGGCTAGTAATTTTTTACAAGCTTCTTCCGCTTGTTGAGTAGCCTTAGATTCTTCAGCTTCATTTACCTCTAACGTAAAGTATTTGCCTTGCCTAATATTAGAAATGGAGGATAAACCTAAATTTTGAATGGCACCTTCTACGGCTTTGCCTTGAGGATCTAGAACCTCTTTTTTCAGGGTTACAAAAATTTCAAATTTCAATTTATTTCTTAATCTTAAAGTTTTTAGAAATTCCGGACTTAATTTCTTTGATATTCGTACCTTCTGGCATGATTCCTAGTCTTTTGGCAACTTCCTGGTAAGCTTCCATAAGTCCACCTAGGTCTTTTCTAAATCTGTCTTTGTCTAATTTTCTTTCATCTTTTACATCCCACAATCTGCAGGTATCGGGACTAATCTCGTCTGCTAAAATAATTCTTTTTTCATCATCTTTCCAAATTCTTCCAAATTCTAATTTAAAATCAACTAGCTTTATTCCTACCGCACGAAATAATCCTATTAAAAAATCATTAATTCTTAAAGAGGTCTCTGTTGCTATGGCTATCTCATCTGCAGTAGCCCAATCGTTAATATCGATATGCTCTTCAGTCACTAGCGGGTCTCCTAACGCATCATCCTTATAGTAATATTCAATAATTGGTCTCTTTAGTTGAATTCCTTCGGAAATACCTAGTCTTTCAGAAAAAGTTCCTGCAGAAATATTTCTAACAACAAACTCAATAGGGATAATTTCCACAGCTTTAATTAACTGCTCTCTCATATTCACCCGTTTAATCAGATGAGTTTCAATTCCCATTTCATTTAGTTGATTTAATAAAAATTCTGAAATTCTATTATTTAAAACACCTTTGCCAGCAATAATTGCTTTTTTTACGTTGTTAAATGCAGTGGCACCATCTTTGAAATATTGAATGTAAGTTCCTCTTTCAGGTCCGGCATATAAGATTTTTGCCTTTCCTTCGTAAATTTTTTTCCCTCTACTCATTTTTTAAACACCCTTGAAAATATGTAGTTAACGTTTTTTGTATGATAGTTAAGATCAAAAAGTTGTTCCAGCTCTTTTGATGTTAAGTGCTTTTTAATTAACTTATCTTTGCTTAAATTAGTATAAAAATCTTCTTTATTATCCCATGTTTTCATAGCATTGATTTGAACTACTTTGTACGCATCTTCTCTTTTCACACCTTTTTGTGTTAATTTTAACATCACTCCTTGAGAAAATACCAAGCCTTTGAATTTATTCATATTAGAAAGCATATTTTTTTTGTGAACTACCAAATTCTTGACCACTCCATTTAATCTGGTTAATAAAAAATCAAGAGTAACTGTTGCATCTGGTCCAATATTTCTTTCCACGCTTGAGTGACTGATATCTCTTTCATGCCATAGAACTATATTTTCCATTGCAGGAAAAACATAGCTCCGCACCATTCTTGCTAAACCCGTAATATTTTCAGTTAACACAGGATTTCTTTTATGGGGCATTGCCGAAGATCCTTTTTGACCAGATGAAAAATATTCTTCTGCCTCTAAAACTTCTGTTCTTTGTAGGTGTCTAATTTCCGTTGCAAGTCTTTCTGCTGAACTTGCAATAATTCCTAACACACTAAAAAATTGAGCATGCCTATCTCTAGGAATGATTTGAGTAGAAATTGGTTCGGGAGTTAAATTTAATTTTTTTGAAACGTATTGTTCTACTTTGGGCGTGATGTGAGCGAAGGTTCCAACTGCCCCTGAAATAGCGCAAGTAGATATTTCTTTAACTGCGCTTTCTAATCGTTTTTTATTTCTTTTAAATTCTTCGTAATAAGTAGCTAGTTTTAGACCAAAAGTTATGGGTTCAGCATGAATACCATGGCTTCGTCCCATGCAAATTGTTTTTTTGTGTTGGATAGCTTTTTGTTTTAATGTTTTTAAAAGTTGCTCCAAATCATCTAGTAATATTTTTCCAGACCTCTGCAGTTGAATGTTAAAACAGGTATCAAGAACATCGGAAGAGGTCATGCCCTGATGAAGGAATTTTGCTTCAGGTCCAACTTTTTCTGCAATCGAAGTTAAAAAGGCAATAACATCGTGCTTAGTAACTTTCTCTATATCATCAATTCTTTTTACATTAATTTTAGATTTTTTTCTTACCTTGGCAGCAACACCTTTTGGAATAATTTTATATTTTTCCATGGCTTCGGCAGCATAAATTTCAATGTCTAGCCAAATTTTGTATTTAGTTTCTTGGGACCAAATACTAGTAACAATGTCTCTGCTATATCTTGGAATCATCTATTGTAAGCTTTTATCGTATTTATTAGAGAGTGTAAAAATTTCGTATCCATTATTAGTTATACCAACTGTGTGTTCAAATTGCGCAGATAGTGACTTGTCTTTTGTAACTGCTGTCCAGCCGTCATTTAGTACCTTTGTCTCAAAGTTACCAGCATTAATCATTGGTTCAATGGTAAAAACCATTCCTTCTTTTATCTTCATCCCCTTATTTTTTTGACCATAATGAACGACACTAGGTTCTTCGTGAAACAATCTTCCTACCCCGTGACCACAAAAATCCCTAACTACAGAAAAACCTTCTTTCTCTACATAGCTTTGAATTTCATGCCCAATATCACCGAGGGTCACTCCTGGTTTTAAAATTTTAATTGCTCTAACTAAAGACTCATAAGTTGTGTCGACTAGTTTTTTAGCTTTAATGGAGGGGGTTCCTACACAGTACATTCTAGAGGCATCACCATGAAATCCATCAATGTAACTAGTAATATCTATATTAACAATATCCCCATCGTTTAAAATTTTATTCGAAGGTATCCCGTGGCAGACCACGTGATTAACGGAAGTGCAAATAGATTTTGGAAATCCTTTGTAAAACAGTGGAGCTGAAGTAGCATTCTTTGTTTTTAAAAAATCTGATGCGATTTTGTCTATATAGTCAGTTGTAATTCCTGGCTTTATCTTATCATCTATAGAATCTAAAGCTTGCGCAGTAATTTCACCTGCTTTTTTTAGTTTTCTAAAATCCCCAAGAGAGTACTGCTGAATAGACACTTATTTAAATATAATTTTTATTGGTTTGTTTAAGTAAATTTCTTTTTCATTCACTTTACACGAATAACTTATAAATTTAACTCCATTTTTTTTAGCTTTTAAAAAGCCCTCGTAGTACTTGGGGTCTATATCTTTAGCTATTCGAAATTCCTTACAATCTTCACGCTGCACGAGATAAATTAAAAAAGATTCGTATCCTTTTTTTATAGCTTTTCCCAACTCTTCCAAATGCTTTAATCCTCTAGAAGTTACTGCGTCAGGAAATTCGGCAATTCCTTTTTTTCTAGATAAAGTAACATTCTTAACCTCCAAAAAAGCTTTTTTAGTTTTGTTGTATAATTCAAAGTCAAACCTAGAGTGAAGACCAAACTTTACCTCACGCTGATGCTCATTGTAATTTTTTATCTCTTTAATTGCTCTATTCTCTATTGCTTCTTCAACAATTCGATTTGCAAGATGGGTATTAACTCCGACATTTGATTTTTGATCATTGATAATTTCAAGAGTATATTTTAATTTTCGATCAGGATTGTCCGCTAGTGAAATCCATGTTTTGTTATTTTTCTCCAAAAGGCCCAACATAGACCCTGAATTTGCGCAGTGAGAAACAAGAGTATTTCCTTTGCTTTCAACGTCTGTAAAAAATCTTTTATATCTTTTTTGAAATTTTGACGATATTAGTTTATTTTTAAATTTCATAATGAACTTCAGTAAAGAATTTACATCAGCTATTCTAATTATAGGTAATGAAATATTATCAGGTAGAACTGTTGATAAAAATACTAGTTTTATAGCAAAATGGCTGGGCGATCTAGGGATAAGTGTTGAAGAAGTTAAAATTATTCCTGATAAAGAAAATGTAATTATTTCTTCGATTAACAAATTAAGAAAAACCTATCAGTATGTTTTTACTACCGGTGGAATAGGGCCTACACATGATGATATTACTTCAGAATCTGTAGCCAAGGTTTTTGGAAGGAAGTATGACTACAATAAAGAAGCATATGCAATTTTAGAAAAATATTATGCAAATTCAGAATTCAATGAGGGAAGAAAAAAAATGGCCCGAATGCCAGAAGGCGCAACCTTGATATATAATGAGCAAGGATCAGCACCTGCCTTTTCAGTAGAAAATGTTTTTGTTTTACCTGGAATTCCAAGTTACGTAGAGTTAATGCTTCCTCAGTTGAAGGATGTTTTGGTCAGTGGCAAAAAAATTATTTCAGCTTCTGTCGATGCAAAAGTTAGAGAAAGTAGTATCGCAGTAGCTTTGGAAAAAATCCAAAAACATTATGAAGATGTGGATATTGGAAGCTATCCATATTCAAAAGAAGGTGGATTTGGTACGGTGTTAGTCATGAGATCTACTGACGGACCTAAACTAGAAGATTGCAAAAAAGAAGTAGAAATGATGTTGCAAATATACTCTAAAATTTAATGTTTTCGATAGCAATACCCACACTTAATAATTTTAATTATTTAAAAATAACTTTAGAAAGTTTAGAAAAAAATTCTACACTAGATAATGAGATAATTGTCCATGTTAACGAAAGTAGCGATGGATCTTTAGACTATGTTCAAAAAAACAATTATTTGCATGCATTTTCGAAAGAAAGGCTAGGCGCTTGTTCTTCAGCAAATTCAGCTGCTAAGTTAGCTACTAAAGATTATATTTTATACTCCCATGACGATATGTATTTTCTTCCAGACTGGGATCAAATCTTAAAAGAAGAATTGCTTAAATTGAAAGACAATTTATTTTATTTGTCTGGAACTATGATGGGACCTCCTGGACAGCATATAGAGTTTGATTGTGGTGATACTTATCAAAACTTTGACGAGAAAAAATTATTGCAAAATTATAAAAATTATAATTTTTATGACCATCAAGGAACTCATTGGGCGCCACACCTCATACATAGAGAACTTTGGAATAAAATAGGGGGATTCAGTAATGAATTTGATCCTGGAGTAGGTTCAGACCCAGACTTGAATATGAAATTATGGAACGAAAATGTTAGGTACTTTAAAGGTATTAATAATTTTAAAACTTATCATTTTGGATCTATTAGCCTAAGAAAGAAAAAAAACCTTTCTATTAATAAAGGCAATAGAACTTTCTTAAAAAAATGGGGGATGACAACATTTTTTTTTAAGAAATATTATCTTCAAACAGGCAGTGAATTTAAGGGCCCCTTAACTGACCCAAAAAAAAATTTATTATATTATTTTGATTTGTTTATTTGTAAGGCCAAATTGTTTTTGGCTATCTTTCAGAAATAAAGCTACCCATCTTATTATTGCTTTTAAGTAATAATTAATTGTTATGCTTTCTCTTGATTAACTACGTTAGATTGATAAAAACTCATTAGCAATTTTATAAGATTGTGAATGTTTAAAAAAGAAGCAGACTAAATTACAGGACCTCTCTGGACTTCAAAAAATAACTTTGTGATCTTAAATTATTTAAGTATAACAACGATTGTAGATTGTAGAGTAACAATGGCCCTCGTGGTGGAATGGTAGACACAAAGGACTTAAAATCCTTGCAGCTTGCGGAGTGCCATTTTTAGATATATTGGACATTAGAAAATTATAATTTTATAAACTTATGATCAAATATATAGTTACAAAAATAAAGAATAAATACTTAACATTTATTTCTTTAATTTATCAAATAAAAATTCAATTTTTTTTTAAAATCTTACATGGAAATAAGAAATATTTAAATGAAGCAACAAGAATTTTAAGAAAACAAGGCTACCTTCATTTAAAAGAAATAATTCCAACAAAGACTGTTGACGATTTTTTTCAATTATATGAAAAAGATATTATTCATAAATCTATTAATAATAATAATTATTTAGTTGAAATTAATATTCAATTTAATGAAAAAAATATAATCTTTGATTATTTAAAGAATAATAAAATTTTTGACATATGCAAAGACTATTTGGGTAAAATCCAAATATTAAATTGCAGTATCAACCATCAAACAAATATAGATTGCGAAACTTTAAGCATGCAACCGCATAACGATACACGTGGCAATGATTTAAAAATTTACATTTGTTTAAATGATTTTAATGATAACGCACATCCCCTGTATTATCTTAGGGGATCTAATAACGATGTACGATTTTATATATTAGAAAGACACCATAGAAGAAAAGATATCAAAAAAGAAAAGATGGATAAAATTTATGGTAAAAAAGGAGATGTAATAATTTTTGATACTCACGGATGGCACTCACATACTAAAAAAAATACAACTGAACGCACAGTCTTAGACGTGACAATAATACCTAACAATTATTTTTATAAATCTAGTCATGTAAAAGATAAAAATCTTAATATTTAAATAAATAAAAATTTATCTAATATAGTGTTTAGCTTTGATTTGATTTTTAGTTTAATAAGAAACAAGCTTTTAGATTTACTTTTTTTTTTAAACTAATAAAATTTAGCTTGTTTCTTTTCTTAATTGTTCAATTTTTATCTTTTTTTGCAAACTTCTATTTTTGTCATAATTATATTCATAGTTATGGAAGCAAAAGATAATAAGACGAAAGTCATACACCAGTCATACACCATATTAATTTGCTTTTGTTTACTAGGTTGAGTTATAAATAAAGTGAGTTATAAGAATGACAAATTTGAATGCCCTCGTGGTGGAATGGTAGACACAAAGGACTTAAAATCCTTGCACTTCGGTGAGTGCCGGTTCGAGTCCGGCCGAGGGCACCATTATTTTCTCTATATTTTCTGCTTTATAAAATATAATCTTTTTTTATGAAGCTTTTGGTTGCTTACTTTTTTTTATTTTCGGGAGTGTTACTAGGTAGTACAGCCAATAGTCTTTTGAAATTGACAGAAGGATTTACTAAACCTTTATTATCTATTTTTTGTTCAGTAGTTATTATTTCAGCAATCTATTGCTTATCAAAAGCCATGACTGTTATTCCAGCTGGTTTTACCTACGCAACATACGGTGGACTTACTATTACAATAGTAACTATTTTTGGGATGTTTAAATACAATCAGGTTCCTAATTTTTATGGGATTGTTGGATTGACATTTATTATTATAGGCGTAATTTTAGTAAATTATTTTGGAAGAATAAGTTCTTAGATATCTAAGTTTAAAATCTTACCAGCATTTTCAGATATAAATTTTAGTCTTAGCTCCGCATCTTTTCCCATAAGATCATTTACTAATTTACTAGTTATTTTGTATTTCGTTTTATTAGTTGGTACAGAAACTCTGATTAAGTTTCTGGTTTCCTTGTTCATTGTCGTCTCTTTTAACTGAGCTGGCATCATTTCTCCCAAACCTTTAAATCTACCTATTTCAATTTTTGCATTTTTCTTAAAACTTTTAACAATTTTATCTTTTGCCTTGTCGTCTCTCACGTAAAAGGTTTGAGAACCAGAAGATATTTTGTAGAGCGGGGGAACAGCCATAAATAATCTTCCATCCTTTATAAGCTCTGGCATTTCTATAAAAAAGAAAGTCAATAAAAGTGTAGAAATGTGATCTCCATCAACATCTGCATCCGTCATAATAATTATTTTTTCATAACGTAAATCTTTGGGAAGATACTTATTTCCTCTTTGACAGCCCAGCGCCTGAAGAAGATTTCCAATTTCTGTGTTAGCAAGGATTTTTGCTGTATTGGAATTTTTTACATTTAAAATTTTCCCTCTCAAAGGTAGTATTGCTTGAGTATACCTATCCCGCGCTTGCTTTGCGGAACCACCTGCGGAATCTCCCTCAACGATAAATAGCTCCGTTCCTTCGGTTTTGTCACTTGCACAGTCTGCTAGTTTACCAGGTAATCTAATTTTCCTAAAAGAAGTTTGTCTTTCAACATTGTCGTTCAATTCATATAAATTTCTTTCTCTGATCTTCTCTTCAATAAAAGTTAAGACAGACTTTGCAGCTTTAGAATTTCTATTTAGCCAATCTTCAAATAGAGTGGACACTGATTGATCGCAGTATTTTAAAACAAAAGCAGAGGATAATTTGTTTTTAGTTTGCCCTTCAAACTCAGGATTACCTATAAACACAGATACTATATAACTGGCATTATTAAAAATATCCTCCTGAGAGGCTTTAATAACAGTTTTATTGTTCTTTAATTTTGCATATTTTCTAATTGCCTTTGCTATTCCTGCTCGAAAACCGCTTTCGTGCGTTCCTCCATTTGAGGTCGGAACAGTATTGGCAAAAGATTTTGTAAAATTAGTTTTGTTGTCATGCCACTGAATAGCAAATTCTACCTTCCCTTTTTTATCTTCAAAATCACCTTTTAAAGAGCAGGGCTTATCATGAATTTTTTTAGCATTCTCTAATTCAGATTTTAGATATTGCTCCAATCCTTCCGGATAAAATAAAGTTTCTTTGCTTGGAAGGCTTTCTTTTCTGCTTAGTGAATTTTTGTCACATTCCCAATAAATTTTAACACCCTTAAATAAGAATGCTTTATTTCTACAAGTCTCATAAATTTTTGCGGGAATAAATTTTAGATCTTTTCCAAATATTTCCTCATCAGGTAAGAAGGTGACTCTAGTTCCGTGCAAAGAGGGGAATGTCCCTTTTTGAGTGAGTTTGCTTAAGGCTTTTCCTCTTGAATAATCTTGAAAGTAAATTTTTTTCTTTTTAAAAACTTCCACTTTCATTTTTGAGGATAGGGCATTCACTACCGACAAGCCTACTCCATGCAAACCTGCAGACGTAGTATAAACTCCATCTTCTTTAAATTTTCCACCTGAGTGTAAAGTGGTCATGACTACCTCTAGAGCACTTTTATTTTTTTTAGGATGCTTGTCTATTGGAATTCCTCGACCATTGTCCATAATGGTAAGAGATCCATTCTTATTTAAAATTACAGTAATTTCCGAAGCTTCTCCAGCAACCACTTCGTCCATGCAGTTATCAATTATTTCATTTGCAAGATGATGGTAAGCAGCTTCATCTGTTCCGCCAATATACATTCCTGGTCTCTTTCTTACAGGAGCAAGGCCTTCAAGAACTTCTATATCTTTAGCTGAATAATTATTTTTTTTTGCAACCACGCTTAAATGAATAGATTAATTTTTCAGAATATACAGATTAATTTTTTAGATTCTCTGAGGTAAAAAAAACCCCATATTTTCATACGGGGGTTTTTTTTAAATTTTTTAAATATTAGCAGCTGTAGTACATTTGGTACTCAACTGGGTGAGGAGCGTGCTCCATGTTGTATACTTCTTCCATTTTAAGGCTAATATAAGCATCAATTTGATCATCACTGAATACTCCACCAGCAGTTAAGAAGCTTCTATCTATATCTAAATTTTCTAAAGCTTCCCTTAAAGAACCACAAACTTGCGGCACATCTTTAAGCTCCTCTTCAGACAGGGCATATAGATCTTTATCAAAAGGTTTTCCTGGATCAATTTTGTTTTTGATTCCATCCAGTCCTGCCATCAGCATAGAAGCAAAAGTCAAATATGGATTTCCTGCAGCATCTGGAAATCTTACTTCAACTCTTTTTCCTTTTGGACTTGAACTAAATGGTATTCTACAGCTAGCAGATCTATTTCTTGCAGAATAGGCAAGAATAACTGGAGCTTCGAATCCTGGGATTAATCTTTTGTAACTATTGGTTGTAGCATTGGTAAATGCATTAAGTGCTTTTGCATGCTTGATAATTCCACCAATGTAATAAAGACAATCTTGAGATAGTCCTGCATATTTATCACCGGCAAACATAGGCTTTCCATCTTTCCAGATAGATTGATGGCAGTGCATACCTGAACCGTTGTCACCCTTAATTGGCTTTGGCATAAATGTTGCAGTTTTTCCAAAAGAATGAGCAACCATGTGTGCAGCATATTTATAAATTTGCATATTATCTGCATTGGTAACCAAAGTATCAAACATAGTTCCAAGCTCATGCTGAGAGGGAGCAACTTCATGGTGGTGTTTTTCAACTTTTACACCCATGTCTTTCATTGCCTTTAAAGTTTCAGCTCTTAAATCTTGACAGCTATCAACTGGAGGTACAGGGAAATAGCCACCTTTGACACCAGGTCGGTGACCCATATTTCCATTTTCATATTTCTTATCAGAATTGTAAGGACCTTCTGAGCTATCAATTTCAAAAGAAACTTTATTCATGGAGTTTGAAATTTTTACATCATCAAAAACAAAGTATTCAGGCTCAGGACCAAAATAAATAGTGTCACCAATCCCTGTTGTTTTTAAATAAGCCTCAGCTTTTTTTGCAATCGATCTAGGATCTCTTTCGTAGTAATCTTTTTTAATTGGGTCCATGATGTCACAAAAAATTACAAGAGTATTGTGAGATGTAAAAGGATCTACAAAAGTCCTAGTTAAGTCTGGTTTTAAAATCATGTCCGAATCGTTAATTGCTTTCCAGCCAGCAATAGAAGATCCATCAAAAAAAGTTCCCTCATTTAAAAAAACAGAATCAATGGTGCTAATATCTTGAGTTAAATGTTGAAGCTTACCCCTTGGATCTGTAAATCTTAGATCTACATAATCAATTTCTTTTTCTTTAATTATTTTTAAAATATTTTCTGCAGTCATTATTTAGCTCCTGTTATTCTATAAATTAATTATGATCGTAATTAATACTATTTAGAGACTTTTTTGAATGCTTTTATGATATGCCTGATATGCATAATCTAAATAAAGGTTTCTTTGACTAAAACAACTATTGATTGAATCTGGTAAATAAATGCAAAAATTTAATAAAACGTATAAAAGATATACGCAATGAAAAAAACAATATTAGTAACTGGCGGCACAGGAGTTATTGGGATTTCTATTGTTGAGCTTTTTTACAAAAAAGGTTTTAACGTTATTGCTGCTGGAATAAGCAAGGCAAATAATACAAAAATATTTAAAAAAAAATTTAGTCCAAATAGATCCCTTACAATTAATACAGAGCTAACGAGCTCTAAGAATGTTAAAAAAATAATTGCTAACTCTCTTAAAAAATTCAAAAAAATTGATGCATTGATTAACTGCGCTGGAATTCAGTTTGTTATGCCTATTGATAAATATCCAGAAAAAGTTTGGAGAAAAATGATGGATATTAATCTAACAACCCCTTTTTTGTTTACAAAGGAAGTTTTGCCAATCATGAGAGAAAATAAATGGGGCAGAATTGTAAATATTGCTTCTACTCATGGATTAATTGGTTCGCTTAATAAGTCTGCTTACACAGCCTCCAAACATGGATTAGTTGGATTAACAAAGGTAACAGCCCTGGAAACTGCAGAAGATCCAATTACATGCAATTCTTTATGTCCAGGCTTTGTGCTCACGGAACTGATTCAAGACCAAATTGAAGTAGTTGCAAAAAGTAAAAATATCCCAATTGCTGATGCTGGAGTAGAAATGTTAAGAGATAAGCAACCTTCATTAAAATTCGTTAAAAAAGAGGATATAGCATCAATGATATATTTTTTGTGTTCTAAGGAAGCCAATCAAATTACAGGATCAAATATTTCGTTAGACGGGGCATGGACAGCACAATGAAGGAAAAACATATAAAATGAAAAGGTTTATTAGTTTAATTATTAGGCATCCAATAAAATTTGTAATTTCATTCGTTATTTCAGTATTATTAGTTGCATTTGTTTTTTCCTGATCTTAAAAAAAAAGGTATTAAATTCAAATTTATCTCCAATTGATTAATATTTAAAAAGCACTATAAATAGCCAGAAATTAATCGCGGAAGTGGCGGAATGGTAGACGCGCTGGTCTTAGAAACCAGTGAGGCAACTCGTGAAGGTTCAAGTCCTTTCTTCCGCACCAAATAAGGAAATATGAAAAATACTGTTACGTCAACAAAAGGTCTTCAGTCAGTTCTTAAGGTTGTAGTCGATAAAAAAGAAATAGATCAAAAAATAGAATTAAGATTATCAGAATTAAAAAATACAATTAATCTAAAAGGGTTTCGACCAGGCAAAGCACCAATGGAATTATTAAAAAAACAATTCGGACCTTCTGTTTATGGAGAAGTTGCAGAAAAAGTATTGCAAGAATCTACCTACGAAGCGTTAAAAGAAAAAAAAATCACACCTGCAAGCCAACCCAAGATAGATGTCCAATCCTCTGGAGAAGGTAAGAATTTAGAATTTACAATATCAGTAGAGCAAGTACCGGAAATAAAAAAAATAGATTTTGAAAAAATAACTTTAAATAAATACGAAGTTAAATCAGACAAGAAAGAAATTGACGAAAGACTAAAGGGGATAGCCGAAAGCAACAAGAAGTACGTTGATAAAAATGATAAAGCAGCCAATGATGACATGGTGGTTTTTGACTTTGAAGCAACTGTAGAAGGTAAGGCTTTTGAGGGTAATAAAGGTGAAAAAATTCAAATTATTTTAGGCAAAGATCTTTTTATACCAGATTTTGACAAACAGCTTCTTGGATCCAAAAAAGGAGACGAAAAAATCGCAAAGGTTAAGTTGCCCGAAAATTATCCTAACAAAGATTTAGCGGGCAAGTTAGCTGAATTTAAATGCAAAATTCAAGAAATCAAAAAATCTGAAGAGCAAAAAATAGATGATACTTTTGCTAAAAACTTTGGTGCAAAAGATCTTAAAGATTTAGAAAGTATGATTGGCAAGCAAATTTCAAGAGAATATGAAAATGTAACTAGCCAACTTTTAAAAAAAGAAATTTTAGATGATTTAGATAAAAAATTTAATTTTGAGTTACCTAAGGGTTTGTTGGATGAGGAAATCCATAGCGTAGAACACACTCTTATTCATGAAAAAATGGACGCATTAAAAGCTAAAGGTGAAAAATTCAAACATGAGCATGATCACGATAAAATTAAATTATCAGATGAGGACAAGAAATCAGCGCTAACTATTTCAAAAAGAAGAGTGAAGTTAGCTTTGCTTCTAAATAAGACAGGGGAGGAAAATAAAATTAAAGTTACCCCAGAGGAGTTAAAAACAGAACTTGAAAATCAGTTAAAAAATTACCCAGGACAAGAAAAAAATATTAGAGATTTTTATCAAAAAAATCCTGCGGAGCTAATGAAGTTGAGAGGACCTGTATTTGAAGACAAGGTTGTTGAGTTAATCAAAAGTAAAGCAAAAATAATCACTAAAGTTATGTCTAAAGAAGATTTGTTAAAATTATTTAACAATGTAGGAAAAGATAACAAAGAAAAAAAGGGCTCCAACACCAAAGCTGAGAAAAAAGAAGACCCTAAAAAAACTAGCAAAAAATAGTTAAAAAGAGTAAATTCTGATTCGTATGAAAGATCCATTTGACGTTTATATGAACACCCTAGTTCCAATGGTAGTGGAACAAACTCCAAGAGGAGAAAGGGCTTACGATATCTATTCAAGACTCTTAAAAGAAAGAATTATTTTTTTGGTTGGTCCAATCAATTCCCAAATATCAAGTTTGGTATCTGCCCAACTTCTTTTTTTAGAGTCTGAAAATAATTCAAAAGAAATTTTTATGTATATTAATAGCCCTGGCGGTATTGTTACGGATGGCTTGGCTATTTATGATACTATGCAGTATATCAAACCTGCCGTTGCAACTTTATGTATTGGTCAAGCGTGTTCGATGGGTTCTTTTCTTTTAGCGGCTGGAGAAAAGGGACAAAGAATGTCATTGCCAAATTCTAGAGTGATGGTGCACCAACCTTCAGCTGGATTTCAAGGTCAAGCAACTGATATTGAAATACATGCCAAAGAAATTGTTCAAACTAAAAAAAGATTAAATGAAATATATTCCAAACACACAGGGCAAAGCGTGGACAAAATCAAAGAAGCTTTGGAGCGCGATAATTTCATGAGTGCCGAAGAGGCAAAATCCTTTGGTTTAATTGATAAGGTTGTCGAAAAGAGAGCTTCCTAATAGTTGGAATTGTAAACTTACCCACCAAATATAGTCTTGCATACAACTAATGCTTGATATTAGCCTAGTCCTCATAATATTATATTTCTAATTGATTCGAAAATGACAAAAGAAACAAAAAATACTCTTTATTGTTCTTTCTGCGGAAAGAGCCAACACGAAGTTAGAAAATTAATTGCAGGACCTACTGTTTTTATTTGTGACGAGTGTGTGGAGCTCTGCATGGATATTATCAAAGAAGAAAGCAAAAGTAATTTTGCCAAAAACGAAGAAGGAGTTCCCACTCCTAAAGAAATTTATTCTACTTTAGACGAGTATGTTATTGGTCAAAAAACTGCAAAACAGATTTTGTCTGTAGCAGTCCACAATCACTACAAAAGATTAAATTACGAAGGAAAAAATAATAAAGGAGATGTGGAACTTGCAAAGTCCAACATTCTATTAATGGGACCTACTGGTTGTGGAAAAACATTGTTAGCACAAACTCTTGCTAGAATTTTAGATGTTCCATTTACCATGGCTGACGCTACTACTTTAACAGAAGCTGGATATGTTGGTGAGGATGTCGAGAATATTATTTTAAAATTATTACAAGCGGCAGATTACAACGTAGAAAAAGCCCAAAGAGGAATCGTTTATATAGATGAGGTTGATAAGATTAGCAGAAAAACTGAGAACCCATCCATCACTAGAGATGTATCGGGCGAAGGTGTTCAGCAAGCCCTATTAAAAATCATGGAAGGAACTGTTGCTAGTGTTCCTCCTCAAGGTGGAAGAAAACATCCTCAACAAGAATTTTTACAAGTAGATACTACTAATATTCTTTTTATATGTGGGGGTGCTTTTGCTGGAATTGATAAAATCATTTCCTCAAGAGACAAAGGCTCTTCTATTGGATTTGGTTCCAAACTAAATACAAAGGCTGAGAAAAAAGTAGGAGAGTTATTAAAAAGTATAGAGCCAGAAGATTTGTTAAAATTTGGTCTTATTCCAGAGTTTATTGGAAGGCTTCCTATTATTTCAACTTTAGAAGACCTAGATATGGATTCTTTGGTTAAAATTTTAGAAGAACCAAAAAATTCCCTAGTGAAACAGTATGCTAAGCTTTTTGAGATCGAGGGAGTAAAGCTAAATTTTTCAAAAGATGCTTTAAAAGCTATTGCCGAAAAAGCAATTTTGAGAAAAACTGGAGCAAGAGGTTTGCGGTCTATTATTGAGGATGTATTGCTCGAAACTATGTTTGATCTTCCTTCTATAGAAAATGTAGAAGAGGTTGTGGTTAACAAAGAGGTTATTTTGGGAAAATCTAAGCCACTCTTAATTTATTCAAAGAATTCATCAAAAGAAAAAAAAATAGCTAATTAGCTTATTAACAGGTTAATAAAATCCTACTTGTATTCGTCAAATTAATAATTACTTGTACTAGGACTTATGAATGATCCTATAAAAAAAAATTTAAATGAATATCCAGTGTTACCACTCAGAGACATCGTTGTTTTCCCTAATATTGCAATACCTCTATTTGTAGGACGAGAGAGATCTATTAAAGCTTTAGATGCGGTAACTACAAATTATAAAAAAATTATTTTAGTCGCACAAAAAAATGCAGAGGTAGATGATCCTCAAGGAAAAGAGGTTTTTTCTTATGGTACTTTGGCAGAAATACTTCAATTATTAAAACTGCCAGATGGTACAGTTAAAATTTTAGTAGAAGGAAAAAGTGTAGTTAAAATCAAGCAGTTTAAGGACAATAAAGATTTTTTATTAGCACAATGTGAGGAGCTTGTTTTCGATTCAAAAAAAACAGAAACCCTTTCTCTTTCTAAGGCTATTGTAAATAAGTATGAAAAGCTTTCAAAAATTTCAAAGAAATTTACGGATGAAAATAGTATCAATTTTAAAAATGAAACCGATCCAGTTGTTATTTCGAATAAGGTAGCATCAAACCTAAGCATTGATCTTCTTGAGAAGCAAAAATTATTAGAAATAACTGATGTACAAAAAAAATTAGAATCTATTTTAGGTTATTTGGAGAATGAAATTGATGTCCTTTCTGTAGAGAAAAGAATTAGAGGACGAGTTAAAAACCAAATGGAAAAAACTCAAAGAGAATATTATTTAAACGAACAATTAAAAGCTATTCAAAAAGAATTGGGAGAAATTGAAGAAGGAAAAGATGAAACTAAAGTTTTGGAAGACTCTATCAAAAAAGCTAAAATGTCAAAAGAGGCAGAAGAGAAATGTTTAGCTGAATTAAAAAAATTAAGAATGATGAGTCCTATGTCCGCCGAATCGACAGTGGTCAGAAACTATCTAGAGTGGATGGTTGCTCTTCCTTGGCACAAATCTTCTAAAGTGAATACGGATATCAATGCAGCGCAAAAAGTTTTAGATAAAGATCACTACGGTTTAGAAAAAGTTAAGGATAGAATTCTTGAATTTCTTGCTGTTCAATCGAGAATAAACAAAATTAAAGGACCTATTTTGTGCTTGGTGGGAGCTCCTGGTGTGGGAAAAACATCTTTAGGAAAATCTATTGCCAAAGCAACAGGACGTGAATTTGTAAGAATGTCTCTTGGTGGTGTTCGTGATGAAGCGGAAATCAGAGGGCATAGAAGAACTTATATTGGAAGTCTTCCTGGAAAAATTATTCAAATGATGAAAAAAACGGGAACTAAAAATCCGCTTATTTTATTAGACGAAATTGATAAAATTGGAAATGACTATAGAGGAGATCCTTCTTCTGCATTACTAGAGGCGCTTGATCCAGAGCAGAACAATACTTTTAATGATCATTATTTAGAAGTGGATTACGATCTATCTAACGTAATGTTTGTAACTACCGCAAACACTCTTAATATTCCCGGTCCGTTGCTGGATAGAATGGAAGTCATTAGAATTTCTGGATACACTGAGGATGAAAAACTAGAGATTGCAAAAAAATATCTTGTTCCCAAACAAATCAAAGACAGTGGTTTAAAAGAATCGGAATGGTCTATAGATGAAGATTCTATTAAAAATATTATCAGGCATTACACAAGAGAATCTGGAGTTCGAAGCTTAGAAAGAGAACTCTCGAAGCTGACTAGAAAAGCAGTGAAGGAAATTGTTACCAGAAAAAATACAGCTGTAGATATTAAGAGTTCCAATATTAGCGACTATCTTGGAGTGCAAAAATTTAAATATGGTGAGATTGAAGAAGATGACAAGGTAGGAGTAGTTACAGGTTTGGCTTGGACAGAAGTTGGTGGAGAAATATTATCTATTGAAACTCTGGTCATGCCAGGAAAAGGAAAATTAGAGCTTACAGGAAAGCTTGGAGATGTCATGAAAGAATCTATGAGAGCAGCCAAATCTTTTGTTAGATCGAAATGTTTAGACTTTGGAATTATTCCTCCCACTTTTGATAAAAAAGATATTCATATTCACGTTCCAGAAGGAGCGACACCTAAAGATGGACCATCCGCAGGTATTGCTATGGTAACATCTATTGTCTCAGCTTTAACGGGCATAGCTGTTAGAAAAGATGTTGCGATGACAGGTGAAGTAACTTTGAGCGGTAGAGTTTTGCCCATAGGTGGCTTGAAAGAAAAATTATTAGCGGCTTTAAGAGGTGGTATTAAAACTGCGATCATTCCAGATGAGAATGAAAAGGATTTGAAAGAAATTCCTCAAAACGTTAAGGAAGGACTGAAGATAATTCCAGTTAAACATGTAGAAGAGGTTCTTAAAATTGCCCTGGCAAGTGAGCTCAAGCCAGTTCAGTGGGTTGAAATTCAACAGGTTTCTGAAAGCAGTAAAGATACAACTCAAGAAAGCGCACATTAAGCTAATTGCAACTCTGAATTTTGCGTAATTATTGCAAGGAAAATATTTTTTTTTAACTCAAAACAAGATAATTTTATTTTTTTTTAAATTTTCAATAAAAATTGAAAGAGATAAGGCTGAAACTGTAATTAAGATAGGGAAAATCATAACAGCATTTCGTGGGTTTTCACAGCAAGTTATAAAAGAGGAGCTTAAATTAAATCCAATACAAAGTAATAATAGCAATAAAACTAAAATATCAAAATTTTTAGTTTCTTTTTTTGAAAAAAAGTTAACTAAACAATAATATGAACGTATTGCACTTAAAGTTAAGCCAGTTAGAATTAGTATAGAAAACAAAATTTGTAATATTTTTATAAAATTATTATTAAAATCTTTGTGTTGTGGTTCGTAATAATAGGGTAGTTGGCTGCCCCATCTAAACATATTTAAAAAAGTAAAAAATACTCCCTGGTTGTTTTTGCTGCTAATTGTGCCAATTAACATTTCATAAGGATAATAAACAAAGGATGCTAAGTATAATTTTAAACTTTCTTTATGAAAAAAAACAGTAGTCCTTAAATTAATATCTAGATGGCCACCACTAAATTTCCACTTTTGATTTTTAAGATCTTCAACATCTAATTTGATAGCATTATTTAATACAGGGTCAGAAATGTTATTAGCCTCTAATTTTTTTTTTAATTGAGCATAATCATAAATTTTTTTTTCTTTATCGAAGAAGCATTTATGTAACACTAGTGATAAAAACAAATCATCACTGCCATTCTTTAAATTTTCATTTTTGTTTTTTTTTATTTCATTAACGCATATTTTGTTGATTTTTGATAAGTTTAGCTTTTCCAAATATAATTTGAAATATTTATCATATCCCAAAGTATAAAGAGGTCTTTGAATAAAATTCCATCCTTTAATTGAAGTCGGAGTATAATCGTCAATTGTTATTTTATTTTTGATTAATATTGATGAGAAGATAATTATAATTAGTGTTGATGAAAAAATTAAGCTCTTTAGATCAATATTGTATTTCTTTCGAAAAATAATTAGAAAAAAAACAAAAGTTAAAAATATTATTATAAATAGATTTGAAAATAGGATTATGAAAGTCATTAAAAAAATGTATTTGTAATTAAATACAATTTTTTTATTTGATAAAAAAATTTTTGATAAAAAAAGACTTAAAATTGAAAATAAAAATATTAAACTGTGGTCGTAGTGATTTACTCTCCAAGTATCGTAACTTATAAAAGAAATGCTTGTTAAAAATAAAACGAGAAATAAAATATTTGAGTATTTTTTAAATGCTATTTTGTAAATTTTGCTCAATGCTACCAGTATGCTTAATGAGTATATTGAATTTATAAAAAAATAAAATAAATACAAATTATCTTTTCCTGCAACAATTAAAGCAACTTTTGATAACAAAACATTTCCTATCGGTGTTGAGTGGTGAAAAAAAAAGTAACTAAAAAAATTTTCATTGCTTAGAGCTTGAATGAACTCGTTAGAAAAAAATATATTTTTTTCAGTTAAATAAAGGAAATAAATCAAAACACGTGAAGTTATGTGAAGTAAAGCAATTAATACTATGACGTTGAAAAAATTTTTATTTTTTAGTATCATTAATTTTTTATAGATTTTTATATATGAATCTAATAACTTAGTATTTAGATAATTAAAAATTTATAATGAATAAAATAGAATCTTTAAGTATTGTATTTCCCGTTTATAAAGATAACAAAACCATCGAAACATTAATTAAAAAATCGATTTTATTATGTGAAAGTTTGCTGATTGACTATGAAATAATAATAGTCAACGATTGCTGCCCAGATGGTTCGGGTAAAATTGCGGAACAGTACGCAAAAACCAACAGCAGGATTAAGCTGATTACACATGAAACAAACCTAGGATATGGAGAGGCGATAAAATCAGGTTTAAAATTATGCTCTAAAGATTGGATTCTGCAAACTGATGGAGATAATCAATACGATATCAACGATTTTAAAGAAATGTTAAAAATTATTCATAACTATGATTGTATAATTACTTTTAGATACAAGAAAATTTATAGCAGTTTAAGAATTTTAATTTCTTGGGTTTATAACAAATTTATACAAATTTTATTTAATTCAAAATTTAGAGATATATCTACAGGACTGAGATTAATTAAAAGAGAAGCGATTCAAAATATTAGGTTAGAGTCTAGTAATGCTTTTGTTGGTGCGGAAATTGCAATCAAATTAATGCTTAAGGGTTACCAGGTTGGTGAGATGGGTATTTCTACTTATCCTAGAGAATTTGGAGTGAGCACGATAATTACATTTAAAAATATTTTAAACACCATTAAAGATATAATCAAAATTAGAAAAAAAATATTTAAATAGATTTACCCATTACTAAAATATTTAGACTGTTTCAAAGCCTATTTTATTTGTGTCTATCTTTAATCAGTTGATTAAAAGTCTTCATTTTTTCGCTTTCCAACTGCTATTAATATTGTTAATAGTGGCATCTCGAAATAAAAGAATTACAAAGGGCGATTAGCTCAGTTGGTAGAGCATCTCGTTTACACCGAGAGGGTCGGGAGTTCGAGTCTCTCATCGCCCACCAACATTCGGGGGTGTAGCTCAGTTGGTTAGAGCGCTGGCCTGTCACGCTAGAGGTCGCGAGTTCGAGTCTCGTCACTCCCGCCAAAAATTGCTTAGTACGTAAATTTCCAGTATAAAAAAATAATGAAAAATATTAATTTTTCTTCAAAAGAAGACCAGTGGTTTCCAACAACTATTTGGACCTCAACCTTAGATGCAAATTCAAAATTAAAAATTAATGAAGAAATAATGAAATGTCTAAGTCTTTACATGGAAGATTCAAAATTTAAAGATATTAACTACGTAGTCACAGAATCGGACTTGCATAAAAAAAATAATTTTAAACAGACTGCTTTTTTTTTCAATCGTGTTATTTTTGAGTATTTGAAATTTTTAAAGTTGGAGCACCATGATTTTGAAATTAGTGGTTGTTGGGGAAACATTACCAGACAGAACTTTTCTCATACCAATCATAGTCACCAAAATAATTTTGTAAGTGGTGTCTATTATGTAAAAACAGACAAAGGAAGAACAGACAAAATTCACTTTAATGACCCAAGAGAACAAAATAAAGTTTTAGTTCCGATTCCTTCTGTTAATACTCGCAATAATACCAACGGTGCTATGTTAGATGCCAATGAGGGTTCTGTTATTTTATTTCCTTCATGGTTACGGCATGAAGTCCCAGTACACACCTCTAATGAAAATAGAATAAGCATTGCCTTTAATGCTATGTTTTCAAATATTAAAGACCTGTCTAAACCAGGTTTTTCACCAAGTAAGAAATAAATTAAAGTTTTTTAAAATAATCTTATTTTTTTTCTTTTACTTTTTCATCTTGAATACTAATTTTTCTAGCATTATTTAATATTTTACTTTTAATGTCATTGTTAAATTCAGTGCCTAATTTAGCTGTGGCGCAATTCATATTTTTACATGTCCTCTTATATGACAAGACATCAAAGGATGAGGTTGCAATTTCCGTAGCTTTAAATCTAACTTCTATTTTGATACTACTATCGCTATTCAAGGAACCTGAATACCAATCAGTAACAAGAACTCCACCAGAATAATTTGCGGATTGAAGGGGAATAAAATCCAAAGTTTTTAATGATGCTCTCCATAGAACATTGGCTGTTGCAAATTCAAAGTTACCCGATCCTCGGGATTTATTGATCTGGGACATTATACCTCCACCTTTCGCAGCATAATCTTCAGCCCTTTTGTTTAAGTTTGGCTCTATATTCTTTCTTTTTTTTAAGACGGTCGAATTAGAATCCTCATTTTTTTGGCATGAAAACAAAAAAAGAAGACCAATAAGGATAAATATAGACTTTGTTAAAAATTTCATTTTATTACTGTTGTTTTTTTATCACACTTTTTAAAATTTGTTGTAAAATACTTATTACCTTATACATTTTTTTTTAAATGATGTTACATATTTTCAAATATAAACTATGTGAGTTTATATAAAACCTAAAACAAAGGAAAACAAATGAAAAAACTATTGTTAACTTCTGCCCTAGCTGGATCTCTTCTTATAAGTGTATCTGCTTCTGCTGAAATGAAAATAAAAGGTTACGTTGAAACAACTATGGGTTCTGGAGAAACTCCAGCAACTTCGAATGTTACAAACCAAGGAACTTCAATCGGTTATGAAACTGGTGTTACATTTTCTGGAAAAAAAGAACTAGATAATGGAATGTCAATGTCAACGAAGGCTACATTGGAAGATACTAAATTTAAAAACCAATCAATGGCTTTTAGTGCTGATGGAACTACAATATTTATCGGACAAGACTATCATGGTCTTGACGACAAACAAACTGTTCCGACTGTTGCGAACAAGATCGAAGACGGTAACAAAGGTCTAGGTGTTTCTTACAATAATAACAAAATATCCATTCACGGAAATAATGGTGTTGGTATTATGAATAAGGGCGACATGGGAACTATTGCGGTTTACTACACACCGAAAAGTACTAATGATAGTGCCAATGATTCAAATCCTAAAAATGATGGAAAAACAGGATCTGGAACTGCGATTGGTTTTCAAGGTGGCTTAGGTATTGAAGGTCTATCTACAAACATTTTCAGAACAGTATCTACTAAAGCTGGTACCTCTGCTAGTGAAATGACAATGACTGGATATGGTGTTAAGTACACTATGGGTTCAATCAGTGCAGGTGCTCAAAAAACTGAAGTTGATGATGCTACCCTTGCTGGAGCCTTTTCTGCAAACTCTGAAGTTGAATACATCTCATACGGTGCTACTTTCGCTGCAACTGATGCACTTAGCTTAGGTGTACAGTATGCTGAAACTTCACTAACTGGTGCTGCTCAAGACGAAGAAGTATTGTCTGTTACTGTTGGTTACAATCTAGGTGGTCAAGTTGTTACAGTTCAATACACTGATGTTGAAAATGCTGACACTACTAAGAACTCTGATGGTTCAGCTATTGAATTAAGAATCAAAAGCTCATTTTAATTAAATTTTATATTTAATTAATAAAAGAAAAACCGCCCATTAATTTGGGCGGTTTTTTTTTGCAAGTTCGTAAAGAATAACTGCAGAAGCGTTTGAGACATTTAAGCTTTCAAGTTCATTTGAAATATCAATTTTTAGAATGTGATCACATTGGGACTTGACCAATTGCTTAATCCCAAATCCTTCCGACCCTAAAATCAAAGCATTTTTTTTGTTAAAAGAAAAATTTTCAATAGAATCATTTGAGTTTTGATCAAATCCTACAATCCAAAAATTATTTTCTTTTAACAGCCGAATGGAATTACTTACATTGGTTACATCGTAAATATTTATTTTTTCCATAGAGCCAGCAGCAGTTATGTAAAGACCCATACTGTTAGCTTTATAAAATTTGTTAGGAATGACAACATTGTGAATATTAAAAGCTAAGCAATTTCTTAAAATAGACCCAATATTTCTTTGATCATTTATGTCATTTAATATTAAAATATCCTTTATATTTTGGATATTTTCTTTGAGATTCAATTTTTCAAAAGGCTTAACTTTTGCTGCATAGCCCTGATGGTGATAATGCTGATTTTCACATATTTTATTAAAAAAATTTTTATTAACAATTTCAAATTTATTTGATGTGATGGCCTCAATTGATTCTGAGTTTTGCGCTAATATTGAAATATTAGTTATTATTCTTTTCTTGTTTTTTATAGCCTCACAAACAGCGTGCTTGCCTACAATCCAAAAATCTTTTTGTTTCATATTTTTTTTATATAACTGTTTATATTGCTATTACTTTTGGTTAAATGATATTATAAGATAAATCCAATTTTTGGAGGGATACCAAAGCAGTCAAATGGGGCGGGCTGTAAACCCGCTGGCTCCGGCCTTCGAAGGTGCGAATCCTTCTCCCTCCACCAAAAAAAGGCTGAAAAAACTCATTTTTTTTTAGTATCTGTAGTAGTTGATTATTTAAACTTTAATGTTATAAGCACTTGGCTGTTGTGGGTATACAGTTTGGTACTGCGGGTGTAGTTCAATGGTAGAACTCCAGCCTTCCAAGCTGGTTGTAAGAGTTCGATTCTCTTCACCCGCTCCAAAAAATTAAACAATAAAAAGGAATAAAAAAATAAAATGTCTAAAGAGAAATTTAACAGAGATAAGCCTCATTGTAACATTGGAACAATTGGCCACGTCGATCACGGTAAGACAACTTTAACTGCAGCGATTACAAAAGTTTTATCTACAGCAGAAGGATCTAAAGCAGAATTTTCTGCGTATGATATGATTGATAAATCTCCTGAAGAAAAAGAAAGAGGAATTACAATTTCAACTGCTCACGTTGAATACGAAACTCCAAAAAGACATTATGCTCACGTAGATTGTCCGGGTCACGCTGACTATGTAAAAAATATGATTACAGGTGCAGCACAAATGGACGGAGCTATTTTAGTTGTAAATGCAGCTGACGGACCAATGCCACAAACTAGAGAGCACATCCTGCTTGCAAGACAAGTCGGTGTTCCTTCTTTGGTAGTATTTTTAAATAAATGTGACACCGTAGATGATAAAGAACTTTTAGAATTAGTTGAAATGGAAATTAGAGAACTTCTTACTTCTTATAAATATCCAGGAGACACTATCCCAATCATTAAAGGATCAGCTTTGAAAGCTTTAGAAGGCGATGAAGAAATGGGAATTAAACCTATTCTTGAATTAATGAAAGCGGTTGATGATACTATCCCACAACCTGCAAGACCAATTGAAAAACCATTCCTAATGCCTATTGAAGATGTGTTTTCAATTTCTGGACGTGGAACAGTTGTGACTGGAAGAATTGAACTTGGTCAAGTGAAGACTGGAGAAGAAATTGAAATTGTTGGCGTTAAAGAGACTCAAAAATCTGTTTGTACTGGAGTGGAGATGTTTAGAAAACTTCTTGATTCAGGTGAGGCGGGCGACAACGTGGGAATTCTTCTTAGAGGAATTGAAAGAGATCAAGTAGAGCGTGGACAAGTCCTTGCAAAACCAGGATCTATTAAACCACATACAAAATTTGAAGCTCAGGCTTACATTTTGAAAAAAGAAGAAGGTGGAAGACACACTCCTTTTTTTACAAAATATAGACCTCAGTTTTATTTTAGGACTACTGACGTTACAGGTGAGGTAACATTGCCGGAAGGAACAGAAATGATCATGCCAGGCGATGATGCTAAAATGACAGTAACTTTAATCAACCCGATTGCGATGGATGAAAATCTTAAATTTGCAATTCGTGAGGGTGGAAGAACTGTTGGAGCGGGAGTAGTAACTAAAGTTATAGAGTAAAACTCTACAAAGGAGTGTAGCTCAACTGGTAGAGCGCCGGTCTCCAAAACCGGAGGCTGTGGGTTCAAGTCCCTCCACTCCTGCCAGTTTTGAGATATAGATAACTATGCAAAACCCACTTAATTTTTTTAGAAGTGTTAAACAAGAACTTTTTAAAATCACTTGGCCTACAAGTAAAGAAGCTTTGATGGGAACTGTAATGGTTATTGCTATGGCAGTCATTGCTTCCTTGTTTTTTTTACTTTTAGATCAAATTTTTAAAGTAGGTCTTAACTACTTAATAGGAGCTTAAATTAAACATGATGAAATGGTATATAGTTCAATCTTACTCTGGATTTGAAAAGAAAGTATCAGAACAAATACATGAAGAGCTAGAAAAAGCTAATTTATCTGATCATTTCGATCAAGTTTTAGTTCCGACTCAAGATGTAACGGAAATAAAAAAAGGAAAAAAAACCATAGTTAAAAGAAAGTATTTTCCAGGTTATGTCCTTGCTAAAATGATTATGACAGATGAGATTTATCATTTAATTAAAGATTTGAAAAAAGTAAGTGGTTTTTTAGGACCCCAAGGAAAGCCATCTCCTATATCTGAAGAAGAAGTGCAAAAAATACTTGGAAATATGGAAGAAAGCGTTTCCAACCCTACAAGTTCAGTTATTTTCACTATTGGAGAGCAAGTTAAAGTTTCAGACGGCCCATTTGCATCATTTAATGGATTAATTGAAGAGATTGATGAAGATAAATCTAGACTTAAGGTTTCAGTTTCTATATTTGGTAGGCCGACACCTGTAGATTTAGATTATACACAGGTAGAAAAGTTATAGATTTATGGCAAAAGAAATTTCAGGTTATTTAAAATTGCAAATTAAAGGTGGACAGGCAAATCCTGCACCTCCAGTGGGACCCGCTCTAGGTCAGCGTGGAATTAATATCATGGAATTCTGTAAAGCTTTTAATGATAAGACAAAAGATTTTATGGGACAGCCTGTTCCAGTTGTTATTACAATATACAAAGATAAAAAATTCGATTTTATAATTAAAACTCCTCCAGCTTCTCACTTAATTAAAGAAGCAATGAAATTAAAGTCTGGATCTAAAGAGCCAGGAAGACTTTCTGTAGGAGTGATCACTAAAGAGCAATTGAAAAAAATCGCGGAAGCAAAAATGAAAGATTTGAGCGCATTCGACATAGAGCAAGCAATTAAAATTATTGCGGGTTCAGCACGATCAATGGGAATACAGGTAAAAGACTAATGGCTGAAAAAAAGAAATCAAAAAGATACCAATCTTTAGTAAAAGATTTTGATAAAAACAAACCTTTAAAAATTGAAGATGCAGTAAAAATTATTAAAGAAAAAGCTAAAGCAAAATTCATTGAATCTTTTGATGTATGTTTTTCTTTAGCAGTAGACAAAACAAAACCTGATAGTGTTCTAAGAACTACTGTTAATCTTCCCAATGGAAATGGAAAAAAAATTAAAGTAGCTGTAATTTGCTCTAATGACAAAGTAGAAGAGGCAAAATCTGCAGGGGCAGAAATAGTAGGATCGGAAGATTTGATTGAAACTATCAGCTCAGGCAAAATAGATTTTGATGTTTTGATTGCCACACCCGACATGATGTCTAAGGTAGGAAAATTAGGAAAAGTATTGGGACCAAAAGGAATTATGCCCAATCCCAAATTTGGAACAGTTTCTCCAAATGTGACTAAAGCAGTTACCGATATTAAAAAAGGTAAAGTAGAAATTCGATGTGATAAAGATGGAAACTTGAATTTATCTATAGGTAGAATTAATTTTGAAGATAATAAAATAATTGAAAACTTTAAATCAGTTTACGATGTGATTGAAAAAGAAAAGCCAACAGGTCTTAAAGGAAATTATATCAAAGGTATCTTTGTAACTAATTCTATGGGACCTTCAGTAAAATTAAATTTAACTAATTAACAAAAATGAATAAAGAGCAAAAATCTAACTACGTCACTTCTTTAAAAGAAAGCTTGAATGAAAACGAGGCTATGATGATTTATCATTATCAAGGCTTAAATGTTACGCAGTTAGATGATTTGAGAAATCAAATGAGAGCAGCAGGTGCTTTATTAAAAGTAACTAAAAATAGAATTACAAAAATTGCTTTAAAAGATACTCAGCATGAAGAAGCTATATCGCTTTTTTCAGGCCAAACTGGAGTAGCGTTATCAAAAGATCCTATTACTTTAGCTAAAACACTAGTCAATTTTCAAAAAAAAAATGACATGTTAAAAATAGTCGGCGGAGTAATGGACAGTCAGGTTTTAGCTCCTGAAGATGTGGCTAAGATTGCGACATTACCTACCTTGGATGAAGCAAGGGCTAAAATCGTAGGTATATTACAAACACCAGCCCAACAAATAGTAAGTATTTTGCTTGCACCTGGCGCAAAAATCGCTAATTTGGCGCACGCAAAAAGTTTAAAAATAGATTAACCACATAATTTTAAGGGATACAAAATGACTGACTTAAATAAAATTGTTGAAGACTTATCAAAATTAACTGTAGTGGAAGCTGCGGAATTATCAAAAACTTTAGAAGAAAAATGGGGCGTAAGTGCTGCCGCTCCTGTAGCTGTAGCTGCTGCTGGTGCTGACGGCGGAGAAGCTGCTGAAGAAAAAACTGACTTTACAGTAATCCTTACTTCTATTGGAGAAAATAAAATTGGAGCAATTAAAGAAGTTAGAGCATGTACAGGTTTGGGTTTAAAAGAAGCTAAAGATCTTGTTGAAGCTGCACCAAAAGAATTGAAGCAAGGTGTTGCGAAAAAAGATGCCGAAGAGTTGCAAAAAAAGTTTGCAGCTATTGGTGCCAAAGTAGATTTAAAATAAGTTTAATTTTATAACGAGTTTAATTCAGGTCAAACTGAATAACAGAAATAATTATGCATTTATCTTTTACGGATAAAAAGAAAATTAGAAAAAGCTTTGGTAAGTTAGAAAACATTTTAAAAATACCCGATCTAATTGAAGTTCAGAGATCTTCGTACAATAGCTTTTTACAAGAATCAGAAGAGAGAAAAGTATCTGGCTTAGATAAAGTTTTTAGAGAAGTATTTCCAATTGAAGATTTTGCTGGTCACGCAACTATTGAATATATTTCTTATCGTTTTGAAAAAGAAAAATATGACGTAGGTGAATGCAAGCAAAGAGGTCTTACTTATTCAGCTCCTTTAAAAGTCACTTTAAGATTAGTTGCCTACGATATTAACGAAGAAGCTCAAACAAAACAAATTTTATCTGCAAAAGAGCAAGAAGTTTACATGAGTGACGTTCCTTTAATGACAGAAAAAGGTACGTTTGTTGTGAATGGAACAGACCGTGTTGTAGTTAATCAAATGCATAGAAGTCCTGGATTGTTCTTAGATCACGATAAAGGCAAAGGACATTCTAGTGGAAAGCTTTTATTTAATTGTAGAGTGATTCCATACAGAGGATCTTGGTTAGATTTAGAATACGACATTAAAGATATTTTATATTTTAGAATAGATAGAAAAAGAAAAATTCCAGCAACTACACTTCTGATGGCTCTAGGTCATGACAAAGATGACTTATTAAATATTTTTCACAAACCAATTAGACACAGCCTTGTGAGCGAAGGCGTATGCAAAACAAAATTTGTCTCATCCACTTACAAAAATTATAAATTAAGATTTGATCTAATTGATGCCGATACTAACAAAAAAGTAGCGAAAGAAGGAACTAAAGTTCCCTTGCCTTTAGCAATAAAGTTTGAAAAAGAAGGTTTGAAAAATGTTTTAGTCAATTTTGAAGAATTGCATGGTAGATATTTTTCTAGCGATATTATTAATGAAAAAACTGGTGAGGTCTATTTTGAATCTGGTGACGAAGTTACTACAGAAACACTAGAGAAGCTTAATGCTCTTGATATTAAAACTTTTTATCTAGCAGATATTGATGGAGTAAATATTGGTTCTTATTTAAGAAACACTTTAGTTGTTGATAAAAATAACAATTCTGACGAAGCTTGTATGGATATTTACAGGGTTTTGAGACCAGGTGAGCCTCCTACAGTAGAGACTTCAAGAAATTTGTTTAACAATCTATTTTTTAACAACACTCGTTATGATCTTTCTGACGTTGGTAGAGTTAAACTGAATAGTAAATTAGACTTAGATGTAGATGTTAAAAATACAGTTTTAACAAAAGAAGATATTCTTAGAATTGTTGAGAAAATGCTTCGTCTTAAAGATGGAAAAGAAGACACAGATGATATTGATCACTTAGGAAATAGAAGAGTTCGTTCTGTAGGTGAGTTAGTAGAAAATCAATTTAGAATTGGTTTGGTAAGAATGGAAAGAGCAATTAAAGAAAAAATGTCTTCCGTTGAAATAGATACTGTAATGCCACAGGATTTAATTAATTCAAAACCTATAGCGGCTTCTTTAAAAGAATTTTTTGGTACTTCTCAATTGTCTCAATTTATGGACCAAACAAATCCTTTAGCTGAAATTACTCACAAAAGAAGAGTTTCCGCATTAGGACCGGGTGGTTTAACTAGAGAGAGAGCTGGATTTGAGGTTCGCGATGTTCATCCTACTCACTATGGAAGAATTTGCCCGATTGAAACTCCAGAAGGACCAAATATTGGTTTGATTAATAGTTTAGCGACTTATTCCAAAGTCAATAGATATGGATTCATTGAAAGTCCTTACCGTATAGTTAAAAATGGAAAAGTGACAAAAGAAATTAACCATCTATCTGCCATGGAAGAAGGAAAGTTTACAATTGCACAAGCCAACTCTACTTTAAAAGAAGACAGTTCTTTTAAAGACGAACTTGTTTCCTGCAGAAAAAATCTTGGTTTTGAACTATCAAAACCTGAAAACATTGACTACATGGACGTATCACCTAAACAGGTTGTTTCTGTTGCCGCAGCTTTAATTCCTTTTCTAGAAAATGATGATGCAAACAGAGCATTGATGGGTTCAAACATGATGAGACAAGCAGTTCCTTTAATCAAAAATGAATCACCGCTTGTTGGAACTGGTATGGAAAAAGATGTTGCCCTAGACTCTGGTGCTACTATTGTTGCCAAGAGAGAAGGTGTGGTAGAAAAAATTGATGGAAAAAGAATTGTTGTAAAAGCTACTTCTGAAAAAGACTTAACTATTTCAAGCGTTGATATTTATAATTTACAAAAATTTCAAAGATCAAACCAAAATACCTGCACTAATCAGCGTCCTTTAGTAAAAGTCGGTGATTTAGTTAAGCAGGGAGATGTAATTGCAGACGGACCATCAACTCAATTTGGTGAGTTGGCTTTAGGAAAGAATGTAATGGTCGCGTTCATGCCTTGGCTTGGTTACAACTTTGAAGATTCTATATTAATTTCTGAAAGATGCGTTTCGGAAGATGTGTTTACATCCATTCACATTGAAGAATACGATGTAATGGCAAGAGATACAAAATTAGGCCCAGAAGAAATTACAAGAGACATTCCCAATACAAGTGAAGAAGCTTTAAGAAATTTAGATGAATCTGGAATTGTCTATGTTGGTGCAGAAGTAAAACCAGGAGATATCTTGGTTGGAAAATTAACACCAAAAGGGGACACAAAAGTTACTTCGGAAGAAAAATTATTAAGAGCAATTTTTGGAGAGAAAGCAAGCGATGTAAGAGATAGTTCTTTGAAAATGCCTTCTGGAACTGGTGGAACCGTAGTTGAAGTTAGAGTTTTTAATAGACACGGAATAGAAAAAGACGAGAGAGCTTTATCAATTGAAAAAGCTGAAATTGAATCTGTTTTGGAGGATAAGTATGCAGAAGAATCGATTCTTGAATTGAACATCAAAGGTAGAGCTGTTGAAATTTTAGAAGGATCAAGCCTGGGAGAAGATTTTAAAAAAACTCCCAAAGGAACTAAAATAACCAAAGAGTTTTTATCTGAATTGTCCTTGCCGGATATTCTAAAAATATCTGCTGATTCTGAAAAGTCATTGTCTGATTTGTCAATATTGAAAGAGCAATACTCTAAAGCCAAAAAAGATATTGAAGTTAGATTTGCTGATAAAATAGATAAAATTGAAAGAGGTGATGAATTGTTACCAGGCGTTATGAAGATGGTAAAAGTATTCGTTGCAATGAAAAGAAAATTACAGCCAGGTGATAAAATGGCAGGTAGACACGGAAATAAAGGAGTTATTAGTAAAATTGTTCCTGTTGAAGACATGCCTTACATGGCCAATGGAAAGCAAGTCGATATCGTGTTGAATCCACTCGGTGTTCCCAGTCGTATGAACGTAGGTCAGATTTTAGAAACACATTTGGGTTGGGCTTGCTCTGAACTTGGTGAAAAAATAAAAAAAATTCTTGAAGAGTATCAAAAGTCTATAAAAACTGCTGCAAATACAAAAGACGCTTTGTCTTCTATCTACAATGATAAAGAAATTGAAAAAGAAATTCAAAACTTTAATAACACTGAACTTTCAGAAGTATTAAAAAATTTATCTTCCGGTGTCCCTATTGCAACTCCTGTTTTTGACGGTGCTAGTGTAGAAGACGTAACGGACATGCTTAAGTTTTCTGGATTACCAGAAAGTGGACAAACAACTTTATACGATGGAAGAACTGGTGAAAAATTCGACAGAGAAGTAACTGTTGGAATTATTTATATGCTTAAATTATACCACATGGTAGATGATAAGATTCACGCGAGATCAACAGGACCATACAGTCTAGTAACGCAACAGCCATTGGGTGGAAAAGCCCAATTTGGTGGACAAAGATTTGGTGAAATGGAAGTTTGGGCTTTAGAAGCCTATGGAGCTGCCTATACTTTGCAAGAAATCTTAACAGTCAAGTCAGATGATGTTGCTGGAAGAACCAAGGTATATGAAACTATTGTAAAGGGAGATGATGACTTTGAATCGGGTATTCCAGAATCATTTAACGTATTGGTAAAAGAAATTAGATCATTAGCATTAAACTTGGAGCTTAATTAAATATGAGTAAAGAATTATCTAATCTGTTTTCTAAAAAAATTAGCAAAGACGTTTTTTCTAAAATAAAAATATCTCTTGCCAGCCCTGAAAAAATTAAATCATGGTCTTTTGGAGAAATTAAAAAACCTGAGACAATTAATTACAGAACTTTTAAGCCTGAAAAAGATGGTCTTTTTTGTGCAAGAATATTTGGTCCGGTTAAAGATTATGAGTGTCTTTGTGGAAAATACAAAGGAATGAAATTTAGGGGAATTATTTGTGAAAAATGTGGAACTGAAATTACCAAGTCTAACGTTAGAAGAGATAGAATGGGTCATATTGATTTGGCCACTCCTGTTTCGCACATCTGGTTCTTAAAATCGCTTCCAAGCAGAATTGCTTTAGCGCTGGATTTAAAATTAAAAGATTTAGAAAAAGTTTTATACTATGAAAATTTTATTGTTATTGAACCTGGTCTTACACCATATCACAGAAATCAAATTGTTTCTGAAGAAGAATTTTTAAAAGCGCAGGAAGAATTTGGCGAAGATTCTTTTACTGGAGGAATAGGTGCTTCTGCAATTAGAGACTGTCTTGCAAATCTTGATATGGAAGCAGATAGAGATAGATTAAGAGAAGAGCTTCCAAACATTACTTCGAAAGTTAACGAAGAAAGAACTATAAAACGATTAAAATTAATAGAATCTTTCATTGCCTCTGGAAACAAAGCAGAATGGATGATTTTAACAACATTGCCAGTTATACCGCCTGAACTTAGACCTTTAGTTCCATTAGATGGAGGAAGATTTGCAACTTCTGATTTGAACGATTTGTATAGAAGAGTCATTAATAGAAATAATCGTCTAAGAAGATTAATGGATCTAAGAGCACCAGACATTATCGTTAGAAATGAAAAACGAATGCTTCAAGAATCTGTTGACGCTCTCTTCGATAATGGAAGAAGAGGAAGAGTTATAACAGGAACAGGAAAACGTCCTTTGAAATCTTTAGCAGAGATGCTTAAAGGAAAACAAGGTAGATTTAGACAGAATTTATTAGGTAAGCGTGTTGATTACTCTGGAAGATCAGTAATTGTTTCTGGGCCAGAATTAAAACTTCACCAATGTGGCCTTCCAAAAAAAATGGCTTTAGAGCTTTTTAAACCATTTGTTTACGCAAGGTTAGACAAGTTGGGATACGCTACTACAATTAAGCAGGCAAAAAAAATAGTTGAAAAAGAAAAACAAGAAGTTTGGGATATTTTAGATCATGTTATTAGACAACATCCCGTTCTTTTAAATAGAGCTCCAACTTTACATAGACTGGGTGTCCAAGCTTTCGAACCAGTTCTTACTGAGATGAAAGCTATTCAATTACATCCTCTTGTGACAGCAGCATTTAATGCTGACTTTGACGGTGACCAAATGGCTGTTCACGTACCATTAAGTATTGAGGCTCAACTTGAAGCTAGAGTTTTAATGATGTCAACTAACAATATTCTTCATCCTGCAAACGGAAAACCAATTATTGTACCGAGTCAGGATATGGTTTTAGGTATTTATTATTTGTCACAAGAACCTCTGGAAAATAAAGATGAAAAACCACAAGGATACTTTTTAAATATTAATGAAATCGAACAAGCTATCGAAGGTGGCAATATTCATATTCACTCTAAAATTATTTCTAGATTTGAGACAAAGGACGACAAGGGAAATCCTTTATTTAATAAATATCAAAGTACAGCAGGAAGATTTATTATTTCTAATATCTTACCCAAGCACAAAGACATTAAATTCGATTTAATAGATAAAACATTAGCTAAGAAAAATATTTCTGAAGTTATTGATAAAGTATTTAGATTTTGTGGACAAAAAGAAACAGTTATATTTTGCGATCGCTTAATGACATTGGGATTTAGAAACGCATTTAAAGCCGGTATTTCTTTTGGAAAAGACGATCTTATTATTCCAGAAAGTAAAAAAAATATTATCAAAGAGGCTAAGAAATTAGTAGAGGAATATGAAGATCAGTATGCCGAAGGTTTAATTACTAAAGGTGAAAAATACAATAAGGTAATAGATCAGTGGTCTAAGTGTACCGATAAAATTGCATCAGAAATGATGGATAATATTTCCACTCCTAAAAAAGACAAAGAAGGAAAAATACAAATTAACTCCGTATTTATGATGGCTGACTCTGGAGCTAGGGGTTCAGCAGCGCAAATGAAGCAGTTGGCGGGTATGAGGGGTTTAATGGCCAAGCCGTCAGGAGAAATTATTGAAACACCTATTATTTCAAATTTTAAAGAAGGTCTTACTATTTTGGAGTATTTTACTTCTACTCACGGAGCTAGAAAAGGTCTTGCAGATACAGCTTTAAAAACAGCTAACTCAGGATATCTTACTAGAAGACTTTGTGATGTATCTCAGGATGTGATTATCTCATCTTTGGATTGCGGTAATGACAAGCCTATTACTATTGGAGAAATTATAGAGGGCGGAAATATTATGGTGAGTCTTGCTGACAGAGCTTTAGGTAGGTATGCCGCTGAAGACATTAAAAATTCTTTAACAGGAGAGATTATTGTTAAGAAAAAACAAATGGTCGATGAAGAAAAATGTGACTTAATCGAATCGGCTGGGGTTAAGACTGCAAAGGTTTATTCAGTTATTACTTGCTCAAGTCAAAAAGGTGTTTGTCAAAAATGTTATGGAAGAGATTTGGCTAGAGGTAAACCTGTTTCAGTAGGTGAATGTGTTGGAATGATTGCAGCACAGTCTATTGGTGAGCCAGGAACCCAATTAACTATGAGAACCTTTCACGTTGGTGGAACGGCTTCATTCAAAGAGGATTCCTCAGTTATTGCACCTTCAGATGGTGTTTTAAAATTGGTAAGTAAAAATTTAGTTGAGGACTCGACTAAAAATTTAATTATCATGGGAAGAAATATAGAAATCACAATAGAAAAAGATGGATATGTTATTGCTTCTTACAAAGTTCCTTACGGAACAAAACTTTTTGTAAGACCAGATCAGCCTGTTAAAAAAAATCAAAAAATATGCGAATGGGATCCTTACACTTTACCAGTAATAGCAGAGACAGCCGGTATAGTTAATTATGTAGACTTAGTAGATGGAGCTTCTATCTCAGATAAAACAGATGAAAACACCGGGATTTCTTCAAAAATAGTTTTGGACTGGAGATCTCAATCTAAAAATTTAGACCTTAAGCCAAGAGTAACTCTTAGAGATAAAAACGATGAAGTTGTTAAAAAAGCGGATGGTAACGAAGCAAGATATTACCTATCCCCTGAAACAATTTTATCTGTTGCGGATGGCTCCAAAGTAAATGCTGGAGATGTGTTAGCAAGATTGCCTAAAGCTACATCTAAAACAAAAGATATTACAGGAGGATTACCTCGTGTTGCCGAGTTATTTGAAGCAAGAAAACCAAAAGAAGGAGCTATTATTGCAGAAAATGATGGAAAAATAATTTTCGGAAAAGAAATTAGAGGTAAACAAAAAATTACCATTCAAAGCAATGATGGTAGCATTGAATCTAATTATTTAATTCCAAAAGGAAAACAAATTAATTTTAATCCAGGTGAGGCAATTGCTAAAGGCGAGTATTTGCTAGACGGAAGTCCAGCTACTCATGATATTTTAAAAATTTTAGGAATAGAGTATCTAACGGAATATTTTGTTAATGAAGTTCAAGATGTATACCGTCTTCAAGGTGTCGTAATTAACGATAAGCATATTGAAGTTATTTTGAGACAAATGTTAAGAAAAGTAGAGATTAAAAATCCAGGAGATAGTAATTATCTTTTAGGAGAAGTTATAGACAAAATAGATATTTTGAATCTTAATGTTGAATTGAAAAAAGAAGGAAAAAAACAAATTATTTCAGAACCTGTTTTACTTGGAATTACAAAAGCTTCATTACAGACCAAGTCGTTTATTTCTGCGGCTTCTTTCCAGGAAACAACCAGGGTTCTTACGGATGCTGCGATAAAAGGAAAATCTGATGACCTGTATGGCTTAAAAGAGAATGTCATTGTAGGTAGATTAATTCCAGCTGGTAGTGGAATGAGCCGTATTAGGTTAAATAATGAAGCTCAACAAAAAGATATTGAGTTACAGCAGAAGCTTAAAGATAAGAAAGCTGATGTGGTTGAAGAGGCAGTTCAGTAGCCAAAAAACTAGCAATATTAAGTTTTTTATTATCTAAGTTGTTGTTGACCTTGTAAAATAAATCAGTATTAATAGCGAAATTTTTAAGGTAGCACGTAAAGCTTTTTTCGCTTTAAACTACTACCGATTACTTTTACGTAAGCTTTCCTTAAAAAATAATTATAAAAAATTATGCCAACTATTAACCAGTTGTTAAAAAAGAAACGTAAAAAAATTGTAGCAAGGAATAAAGTTCCTGCGCTAGATGCCTGTCCTTTAAAAAGAGGAGTTTGCACAAGAGTTTACACAACCACTCCTAAAAAACCAAATTCTGCATTAAGAAAAGTTGCAAGGGTTAGATTGTCTAACGGTGCTGAGGTTACAAGTTACATCCCAGGTGAAGGGCATAATTTGCAAGAACATTCCGTGGTTATGATTCGTGGTGGAAGAGTAAAAGATTTACCAGGTGTTAGATATCATACGGTAAGAGGACTTTTGGATACTCAGGGTGTAGCTAACAGAAAACAAAGACGTTCTAAATATGGAACAAAAAGGCCTAAATAATTATGTCTAGAAGAAGAGCGCAAATAAAAAGACAAGTTGAAGCCGATCCTATTTATGGAACCAAGGTAATTACAAAATTTATTAATTCTTTAATGATAGATGGGAAGAAAACAGTTGCTGAAAAAATTGTTTACAAGACATTTGATATTATTAAAGAAAAAACAAAACAAGATCCATTAGATGTTTTTAATGAAGCAATTAAAAATGTAAGACCTAATTTAGAAGTAAAATCTAGAAGAGTTGGTGGCGCTACTTACCAAGTACCTGTTGAGGTTCGTTCTGATAGAGGACAAGCTCTAGCCATTAGATGGTTAATTGGATCATCTAAAAAAAGAGGTGACAAAACTATGCAAGAAAGACTGTCAAAAGAATTTTTAGACGCATCTACCAACAAAGGCAGTGCAATTAAAAAAAAAGAGGATGTACATAAAATGGCTGAAGCAAACAAGGCTTTTGCTCATTTTAGATGGTAATTATGACTGCAGAAATTTCAAAAGATAAATATAGAAACATCGGTATCATGGCCCACATTGATGCTGGAAAAACTACAACTACAGAAAGAATTTTGTACTACACAGGAAAAGAACATAAAATTGGCGAAGTTCATGATGGTGCAGCTACAATGGATTGGATGGAGCAAGAGCAGGAAAGAGGAATTACTATTACCTCTGCAGCTACAACTTGTTTTTGGAATGAGCACAGAATTAATATTATTGATACTCCTGGCCACGTTGATTTTACCATCGAGGTAGAAAGATCATTAAAAGTTTTAGATGGTGCCGTTGCTGTATTTGATGGAGTTGCTGGCGTTGAACCACAGTCAGAGACTGTATGGAGACAGGCTGACAAGTACAAAGTTCCAAGAATGTGCTTTATTAATAAATTAGATAGAACTGGTGCGAATTTTTTCATGTGCGTTGATATGATTAGAGAGCGTTTAGGTGCAAAGCCTTTGCTTCTTCAACTGCCGATTGGATTGGAAGCTGACTTAAAAGGTATTATTGACTTGGTAAAAATGAAGGGTGTTGTTTGGAATGACGAAAGTCTTGGAGCTAAGTTTGAAGAAGTTGAAATTCCTGAAAATTTAAAAGCAGAAGCTGACAAATATAGAAAAGATTTAGTCGAAACTGCAGTAGAGCAAGACGAGTCTCTAATGGAGGCTTATCTGGACGGTAAAGAAATTTCAGAAGATGATTTAAAAAAATGTATTAGAAAAGGAACGTTAGGTTTTGCTTTTGTCCCAATTGTTTGTGGTTCAGCCTTTAAAAACAAAGGTGTTCAGCCTTTGTTAGATGCGGTGGTAGATTTTTTACCCAGCCCTTTAGACATTGGAGAAATCAAAGGAACTAAACCTGGAACTGAAGAAGAAATTGTTAGAAAATTTGGAAACTCAGAGCCCTTTTCTGCCTTGGCTTTTAAAGTTGCAAATGATCCATTCGTTGGATCTTTAACTTTTATCAGAATTTATTCTGGAACTTTAAATACCGCAACTGGTGTTATGAATACCAGTAAAGACAAAGAAGAAAGAGTTGGAAGAATGCTTCTTATGCATGCAAACGATAGAGAAGATATAAAAACAGCATCAACAGGAGATATAGTAGCCCTTGCTGGATTAAAACATACGATTACGGGACATACCTTGTGTAACTCTTCTAACCCAATTCTTTTAGAGCCCATGGACTTTCCAGATCCAGTTATTGAAATTGCAGTTGAGCCCAAAACTAAAGCCGATCAAGAGAAAATGGGAGAGGCTTTAGCTAGACTAGCTAAAGAAGATCCTTCTTTTAGAGTTTCTTCAGATAATGAATCTGGCCAAACTATCATCAAAGGTATGGGCGAATTACACTTGGATATCATTGTAGACAGAATGAAAAGAGAATTTAAAGTTGAGGCTAATATTGGAGCACCTCAAGTTGCTTACAGAGAAACTATTCAAGGAACAGCAACCGTTGACTATATTCACAAAAAACAATCTGGTGGAGCAGGGCAATTTGCAAAAGTTAAATTAAGTGTTGAACCGTTAGCTCCAGGAAAAGGTAGAGAAATTGAAAATATAGTTAAAGGTGGTGCGATACCAAAAGAATTTATTCCAGGAGTAGAAAAAGGAATAGAAGGTGTTGCAGATTCTGGAATTTTAGCAGGATTTCCAATGCTTGATTATAAAGTAACAATCATTGATGGTTTGCATCATGACGTTGACTCTAGTGTTCTTGCATTTGAAATTGCGGGCAGAATGGGTTTTAAAGAAGCTTGTACAAAAGCAGGATTAAAATTACTTGAACCTATTATGAAAGTTGAAGTAGTCACACCAGAAGATCACATGGGAGATGTTATTGGAGATTTAAATTCTAGAAGAGGACAGATCGGATCAACAGACAAAAGAGGAAATGCAACTGTTATTAATGCAATGGTTCCTTTGGCTAATATGTTTGGTTATGTAAATAATTTGAGATCAATGACTCAGGGCAGAGCACAGTACACAATGACTTTTGACCATTACGAGAAAGTTCCTCAAAATGTTCAGGATGAAGTAACAAAGAAATTAGCGTAATTTATGGAAAAACAACAAATACGAATTCGACTGCAGGCTTATGATCACAAAATATTAGATCAATCTACTATCGAGATTGTAAATACAGCTAAAAGAACTGGAGCTCAAATAAAAGGACCTATTCCCTTACCAACTACAAAAGAGATTTATACAGTTTTGAGATCACCGCATATCGATAAAAAAAGTAGAGAGCAATTTGAAACAAGAACTCACAAAAGACTTATAGATATTATGGACCCAACCCCTCAAACGATTGAAGCTTTAATGAAGTTAGATCTTGCAGCGGGTGTAGATGTGGAGATTAAAATATAGCTTATGACATTAGGATTGGTTGGTAAAAAAATCGGAATGACACAAAAATTCTTCGAAAGTGGAGAGGCTGTTCCAGTTACTGTTTTACAAGTTGAGCCTGGAAAGATTGTTGAAGTTATTGAAAAAGATAAGCGTGGTTATTCAGCTTTACTAGTAGGATATGGGCATATTAAAAGTTCAAAATTAACAAAATCCATGAAAGGATTTTATGCAAAGAAATCACTTGAAGCAAAAAAATTTTTAAAAGAATATAGAATGGAAAATACAGAAGAATACAAACCAGGATCCGATGTAACTCTAGATATTCTAAAAGATAAAAAATATGTTGATATAAGGTCAAAAACTATCGGAAAAGGTTTTGCAGGAGTTATGAAGCGTTGGAACTTCGGTGGTTTGAGAGCAACTCATGGTGTTTCTGTTTCCCATAGATCTCATGGTTCAACTGGACAAAGACAAGATCCTGGAAAAGTGTTCAAAGGAAAAAAAATGGCAGGACATATGGGTAATAAATTTAGAACTACCCAGGGACTTGAAATAGTAGAAGCAGATTTGATTAATAATCTTTTGTATTTAAGAGGATCAGTTCCTGGAAGTAAAAATACTTACGTTGAGATTACAGAGGCAGTTAAGAAAAAAAATAAATCAAGCGTTCAAGAGAGATTAGTCTCGTATTTTTCTGATTTAGAAAGTTCAAAAACTGACAAAAAAGATAAAAAAAATATAGCGAAAGAAGCTAAAGCTGCTGCGAAAGCTGAAAAGTTAGCTGCAAAAAATGCTTCTAAGGAAGCTCCAGCAGAAGAAAAAGCTCAATCGGAAGAGATTAAAAAGGATTAATATGCAATTAGAAGAAATAAACATTGAAGGTAAAAAAATTGGTACTCACGAAGTGTCAGATAAGGTTTTTTCTTTAAAGCCCAGAAAAGATCTGATTCAATTAGTGATTAACTGGCAACTGAACAATCAAAGAAAGAAAAAAGGGCATACTAAGTCACGTGGCGAGGTCAAGGGTTCAAGAAAAAAAATTGTACAACAAAAAGGTTCCGGTGGAGCTAGACATGGTAATATTACTGCACCTATTTTTGTTGGTGGTGGTATTGCACATGGGCCCAGACACCGTGGAGAAACAAGATTAACAAAACTTAATAAAAAAGTAAAAAATCTTGGCTTGATTAGCGCTCTGTCTTCAAAGGCTTTAAATAAAAAACTTAATATTTTTGAAGAGCCTAAATTTGATTCTTTTAAGACCAAGTCTTTTAATAATTTTTTAGTAAAATTAGAGACAAAATCAGCTTTAATCATTCATCATGATGGAGCATCTGAAAAGTTTATTAAAAGTATGAAAAATATTCCAAATACGAAAAGAATTAAAGTTGTTGGAACTAATGTTTATGACTTGATTAAATTTGAAAAAATCCTTTTTACCAAAGAAGCTATTAAAAATTTAGAAGAAAGGCTGATTAAATGAAAAATCAAACTTTTGCATACGATATTATATTGTCACCAGTGATTACTGAAAAAAGCACTAATCTTTCTGGACTAAATAAAATTACTTTCAAGGTGTCAAAAACTGCATCCAAAACTTTAATTAAAAAAAGTATAGAAAAGTTATATAAAGTTAATGTTATCAAGGTAAATACTCTAATTTCAAAAGATAGATTAAAAGTAGTTAAAGGAAAACTTTCAAAAAAATCAGGATATAAAAAAGCTATTATTACTTTGAAAGAAGGCCAAAGTATTGATATTGCAGCGGGAATTTAATTATGACACTTAGAACATACAAACCATATACAAAATCCATGAGAGGAACGATTCTAGTTGATCGTACACATTTATGGAAAGGTAAATCAGAAAAAACTTTAACTAAAAAAATACACAGAGCCGTTGGAAGAAATAACCAAGGAAGAATTACGTCTAGACATAGAAGTGCTGGCCATAAGAAAAAATACAGAATTATTGATTTTAAAAGAAACAAACTAGATGTTGCAGCAGAGATTAAAAGGTTTGAACATGATCCATTTAGAAGTGCAAATATTATGCTAGTTGAATATGAGGATAAAACAATTTCTTATATGTTAGCCCCTGAGGGAGTTAAAATAGGCGATAAAATTTATTCTGGAGAAAAATTAGAAATTCTTCCGGGAAATTGTATGAAAATTAAAGATATGCCAAGCGGAACTAGTGTTCATAACATTGAACTAACGCCTGGAAAAGGTGGTGTTATGGCAAGATCTGCAGGAACTGCTGCTACTATTATGGGAACAGACGGGGACTACACTACAGTGAAGCTTTCATCTGGTGAAGTTAGAAAAGTTAGATCTCAATGTAGAGCTACAATAGGACAATTATCTAACATTGATAATAAAAATGTAAAAATTGGTAAAGCTGGAAGAAATAGATGGCTTGGAATTAGACCTCAATCAAGAGGAGTTGTTATGAACCCGGTAGATCACCCGCACGGTGGTGGTGAAGGAAAAACTTCAGGTGGAAGAGACCCTGTTACTCCCTGGGGACAAGGAACCAAAGGTTTAAAAACAAGAAATAATAAAAAGACTGATCAATTTATTATTTCTAGAAAGAAAAAAAGGTAGTTTATGGCTCGCTCTATTTGGAAAGGCCCTTTTGTACATCCTAGTTTAATCAAAAAAGTTGAAAAACAAAAAGTATCAGATTCTAAAAGACCAATAAAAACATGGTCTAGAAATTCGACCATTATTCCTGAATTTATTGGACAAAAATTTGAAATTCATAATGGAAAAAAGTTTATTCCTATTACTATCTCAGAAGAAATGATTGGTCACAAATTGGGAGAATTCTCACCAACCAGAAATTTTCCTGGCCATACAGCATCAACTTCAAAAGCAGCCCCAGCAAAAGCGGTTAAAAAATAATTATGGCAAAAATTAAAAAAGATTTATCTACCGTTAAAGCAGTTTTTAATAATTTAAAATCTGGAACAAGAAAAATAAACGAAATTTTGCAGTCTATTAGGGGAAAAAAAGTAGATATAGTTCTCAGAGATCTTCAATTTTCTAACAAGCGTGTTTCAAAAGAAATTATTAAAACAATAAAATCCGCAATTGCCAATGCTGAAAATAATAATCAATTAGATATTGACACTTTGATTATTAAAGAAGCCTATGTAGGCAAGGGGATTACTCTTAAAAGATTTAGACCTAGAGCAAAAGGTAGAGCGGCTAGTATCAAAAAACATTATAGTAATTTAACAATTGTTGTTTCTGAAAAAAAAATAGAAGCAGCTCAAGTACCTCAGGGAGCTTAGAGAATGGGACAAAAAATTAATCCAGTAGGAATAAGACTTAAAATCAATAGAAACTGGGATTCTATTTGGTTTGCTAAAAAAGAAAACTACGGAACTTATTTAATACAAGACTTTAAGATTAGAAAATATATTAACGCTAATATTAAAAATTCTGGTATTTCAAAAATCTTAATCGAAAGACCAACTAAAAAATGCAATGTAACAATTTTTACTTCTAGACCTGGCTTTGTTATTGGGAAAAAAGGTTCTGACATTGAGAAAATTAAAAATAGTATTTCTAAAATTGTAACAGACGAAGTTTCTGTAAATATTAAAGAAATTAGAAAACCAGAATTAGATGCTTATTTAGTAGCAGAAAATATTGCACAGCAAATTGAAAAAAGAATAGCATACAGAAAAGCCATGAAGAGAGCTATGCAATCCACCATGAGAATTGGTGCCAAAGGTATCAAAGTAATGATCAGTGGTAGATTAGCTGGAAATGAAATAGCTAGAACTGAATGGTTGCGTGAAGGTAGTGTTCCTTTACACACCTTAAGAGCAGAGATTGATTACGCTGAATGTGAAGCATTAACCACATACGGTATTATTGGTATCAAAGTTTATATTTATAAAGGTGTTGTATTTCAAAAAGATCTGCAAAAAAAAATAGCAAGTGAAAAACAGGAAGAGAAAGCAAACTAATGTTACAGCCAGCTAGAACTAAATTTAGAAAAGCACACAAAGGAAGAATTCATGGAACTGCGGAACGTGGAGCAACTATGAACTTTGGATCGCATGGCTTATTGGCACTTGAGCCTGAAAGAATTACCTCTCGACAAATTGAAGCTGCAAGGGTCGCTCTCACTAGACACATGAAAAGAGCCGGTAGAGTTTGGTTGAGAATTTTTCCTAACATTCCTGTTTCAAAAAAACCTATCGAAGTTCGAATGGGAAAAGGAAAAGGAAATGTTGAATATTATGTGTGTAGAGTGAAGCCTGGAAGAATTATTTTTGAAATTGACGGAGTTTCTGATTTAGTTGCAAAAGAAGCTTTTGACAGAGCGGCTTCAAAACTTCCCATTAAAACAAAAGTTATCAAAAGAAATATAAATATTTAATATGAAAACTAAAGATATAAAAAACTTATCAATCACTCAGCTTGAAAAGGAGCTTGGAAACTTCAAAAAAGAGCAGTTTAATTTAAGAATTCAAAAAATGAATTCTCAAATTACCAATAGCGCAAGAATTACAATTGTTCGCAGAACAGTAGCGAAAATATTAACTTTTATTAATCAGAAAAAGAAAGAAAAATGAGCAAAAGAACTTTAGAGGGAAAAGTCGTCAGCACTAAGAATCTTAAAACATTGGTAGTAAATGTTGAGAGAAAATTTAGACATCCCGTTTTGTCAAAAGTTATCAAGCAATCAAAAAAATACCACGCTCATTATGAGGAGGGTACTTATGCAATCGGTGATACAGTTAAAATTATTGAATCTGCTCCGATTTCAAAATTAAAAAAATGGAGAGTACTAGGAGATAAGGCATGATCCAAAATCATACAGAATTAGAAGTTGCGGACAATACAGGAGCAAAAAGAATTGAATGTATTAAGGTTCTAGGAGGTTCTAAAAGAAGATATGCGTCCATTGGCGATGTTATTGTAGTCAGTATTAAAGACGCTGCTCCAAAAGGAAAAGTAAAAAAAGGTGATGTTCATAAAGCGGTAGTAGTTAGAACTAAAAAACAAATTTTTAGAAAAGATGGTTCAGCAATTAAGTTTGACACAAATGCTGCAGTTTTAATAGCAGCTAACAACGAACCTATAGGAACTCGTATTTTTGGTCCAGTTACAAGAGAGCTTAGAGTAAAAAAACACATGAAAATTATTTCACTAGCTCCAGAGGTACTGTAATGAAACTAAAATTTAAAAAAGGATACACAGTTAAAGTAATATCTGGTGATGAAAGAGGAAAAAATGGAGAAATAATTGAAATTTTTAAAGACAGGTATAGAGCAACTGTAAAAGGTCTTAATATGGTAAAAAAACATACTAAGCCTACGAAAGAAAAAAAGGGTGGGATAGTAAGTATAGAAAAATCAATACATCTATCTAATTTATCCGTTGTGGATTCTGACAAAAAAGTTACCAAAGGAAAAAAAGAAGAAAGTAAAAAAACTGCTCCTAAACCAAATCTTTCTGGAAGCAAAACTAAAAAAATTAAAAAAGACCCAATGAAAAAAGATACAAAGAAAATAACCAAACCAACTAAGAAAAAAACCAAATAGGGAACAATGATACCAAGATTAAAAAAAATATATTTAGAAGAGATATCTCCAGATTTGATAAAAAATCTTTCTATTAAAAATACTATGCAAGTCCCAAAACTTGAAAAAATTGTATTGAATATGGGTCTTGGACTGGATGCTTCGGATAGCAAAATTTTAAAAAGTATTAAAGAAGATTTGGGTAATTTGACCGGTCAACTTCCTATTGTGACTAAATCAAAAAAAGCAGTAGCTAATTTTAAGACAAGAAAAGACATACCGCTTGGACTAAAAGTTACTTTAAGAAAAAATAACATGTACTATTTTTTAGATAGATTGGTGAATACCGCTCTCCCTAGAATTAAAGATTTTAGAGGATTGAATCCAGATAGCTTTGATAAAGAAGCAAATTATAGTTTTGGAATTAAGGAACATGTAATTTTTCCAGAAGTTAGCTTTGACAAAATAGAAAAAATGAGAGGTTTAGACATCACAGTTGTTACCTCCACAACTAATAAAGAATCGGCAAGAGCATTGTTAGATAGCTTTGATTTTCCGTTTTATAAGAAAGGATCTAATTAATGGCTAAAACTTCAGCAGTACATAGAAACTTAAAAAGAGTTCGAATGACTAAAAAATTTGAAAGTAAGAGAAAAAAACTAAAAGCTATTGTGATGGATAAAAAAACCAATTTAAATGAAAGATTTGCTGCCAGTTTAAAGCTTGCAAAACTTCCAAAGAATTCAGCAAAAAATAGAATTGTGAATAGATGTGAAATAACTGGAAGACCTCACGGTTATTATAGAAAACTTAAAATGTCACGTATTGCACTTAGAAAATTAGCTTCTATGGGTAAAATACCTGGTATGACAAAATCGAGTTGGTAAGGAATAGGAAAGGATTTATTATATGACGATAACAGACCCAATGGGAGATATGTTAACTAGAATAAGAAATGCACAAATGAAGTTGCATCCTACTGTATTAATTCCAAGTTCTAAATTTAAAAAATTTGTTTTAGATGTAATGCAAAGAGAAGGTTTTATTGCTAGTTACGAAGCAATTAAAGAAAAAGAAAGTTCATTTGAAGGATTAAAAGTGAATCTTAAATATGTTCACGGAACTCCTGTGATTAGAGAAATTAAGAGAATTTCAAAACCTGGAAGAAGAATCTACACAAGATTTGAAAGTTTGCCTAGGGTTCTAAATGGCCTTGGCATTTCTATCATATCCACTTCTAAGGGTATACTTTCGGATAATGAAGCTAGAGATCAAAAACTTGGAGGAGAGATAATCTGTAATATTTCTTAATCATTATGTCCAAAATTGGAAAAAAAAGCATCACAATACCTGATCAAGTTAAAGTTTCTATAGATGGAAATAAAATTTCCATGGAAGGACCAAAAGGTAAAAAAGAGCTTACTCTTAATACAGAACTTCTCGATACTAAAATAAATGGAAATATTTTGACGATTACAGCAAAAAAAACCGAAACTAAAAATAAAATTTTTTGGGGATTGCAAAGAAGCTTAATTAACAATGCATTGATTGGTATTTCAGCTGGGTATGAAATTATTTTAAATTTAAATGGAGTTGGATTCAGAGCTAATTTGCAAGGAAAGCAAATTCAATTTCAATTGGGATTTAGTCACGATATATTGTTTGATATTCCAGAAGGAATAACAGTCAAGATTGACAAACAAACAAAAATTACATTAAACTGTAATGATAAGCAGCTAATTGGAAAAGTTGCATCTGATATTAAATTTTTAAAACCAGTTGAGCCCTACAAGCAAAAAGGAATAACTTCTGAAGGCCAATTCATATTGAAAAAAGAAGGAAAGAAAAAGTAAATGAGAAAAAAAACTCTGATAAGAAAAAATAGAAATAGGTCTAAGCTAAAGAAGGTTAATACTGGAAAACCTAGACTCACGGTATTTAGATCATTAAGCAATATATATGTTCAGTTAATTGATGATGATAAGAGAGCAACTATTGTTAGTGCCTCCTCTAAAGAAAAGGGAATTGAAAAAAAGAGCAAAACAGAAGTATCTCAATTAGTTGGTAAGCTTATTGCTGAAAGATGCATCGAAAAAGGAATTAAAGATGTTTATTTTGATAGGGGATCTTACAAGTATCATGGTAGAGTTAAATCACTTGCAGAAGCTGCAAGAACCGGAGGTTTGAAGTTTTAAATATGAGCAAAGTATCTGAGATTAAAGAAAAATTAGTAGCAATTAACAGAATTACTAAAGTTGTTAAGGGTGGAAGAAGATTTGGATTTGCAGCTTTAGTGGTTGCGGGAAATCAAAAAGGACAAGTTGGTTTTGGACAGGGTAAAGCAAAGCAAGTTCCCGATGCAATTAAAAAAGCTTCTGAATCTGCTAAAAGATCATTAATTAAAATACCTTTAAGAGATGGCAGAACTTTGCATCATGATGTTAAAGGAAAAAGTGGCGCAGGAAAAGTTATTCTAAGAAGTGCTCCTGCTGGAACTGGAATTATTGCTGGCGGAGCTGTTAGGGCAATATGTGAAATGTCAGGTATTCAAGATGTGGTAGGAAAGTCTATAGGATCTGCCAATCCATATAATTTAATTAGAGCAGTTTTTGTAGCTTTGGGAAGCCAACAAACACCAAAAGATATCTCTTTAATTAGAGGAAAAAAAATAAAAGATATTGTTTCTAGGAGATAAATATGAATTTAAATGAAATTGGAGTTAAACTTCATAAGAAATCTAAAAGAGTAGGCAGAGGAATCGGCTCAGGAAAAGGAAAAACTGCCGGTAGAGGTGTGAAAGGTCAAAAGTCTAGATCGGGTGTTTCTATAAAAGCTTATGAAGGTGGTCAAATGCCTTTATTCCGAAGATTGCCCAAAAGAGGTTTTAATGCGATTTCAAAAAGAACTAATAATTTAGTTATTAATTTAAACGATTTATCTAAATTAATAGAAAAAAATAATATCAATATAGAAGAAAAATTAGATCTTTCTTCTCTTTTGTATTCTAAGGAAAAGAAAAAATACAAATATATAAAAGTGAAAATTTTAGGAACAGGTGATATTAAACATAAAATTAATATTTTAGCTCATTTTGCAAGCAAAAGTGCAAAAATCAAAATTGAAAGCTCGGGCGGAACAATAGAAATAGTTAAATAAAAAATGTCTAACTTTTCAGATACAGGCAATAGTGGATCTGGTCTTTTTTCTCAAAGCAATGACTTGACCAAAAGAATTTTCTATACTTTATTTGTTTTAATTATTTACCGTTTTTGTACCTACGTTCCAATTCCAGGTATTGATCCAGATTCTCTAAAAAACTTGATTTCAGGTAATGAAAGAAGCTTGCTAGGAATGTTCAATTTATTTGCAGGAGGAGCAGTTCAGCGTATGGCTATCCTCACCCTGGGAATTATGCCATATATTTCCGCATCTATTATTATTCAATTGTTAACGGGTGTTACGGACTATTTTAAAAACCTAAAAAACCAAGGTGAATATGGAAGAAAAAAAATTACTCAATACACAAGGTACGGAACTGTATTGTTGGCTTTAGTACAGGGATATGGAGTTTCTGTGAGTTTAGAAAACTCCCAAGGAATAGTTCTTGATCCTGGTTTGTATTTTAGGTTCGTTACTACAATAACGCTAGTAACTGGAACTGTTCTTCTTATGTGGTTAGGAGAGCAAATCACCGCAAGAGGCATTGGTAATGGTATTTCATTAATTATTTTTTCAGGAATAGTTGCTGAAATTCCCGGAGCATTAGCTTCTACATTTGAACTAGGAAGAACTGGAGCCATATCTAGTATTGCTATTATATCTATACTGGCTCTTCTTTTGGGGGCTATTTATTTTATAGTTTTTGTCGAAAGGGCTCAAAGAAGAATATTAATTCAGTACCCGAAAAGACAGGCGGGAAATAAGATGTATGGTGGAGAATCCTCTTATCTACCTCTAAAAGTAAACACAGCGGGAGTAATACCGGCAATTTTTGCATCAGCTTTGCTTTTATTGCCAATAACACTTTCTAATTTTTCAACCAGTTCAAATTCTTTAATTCTTTCAATTACATCTATGTTAGGGCAAGGAAAGCCTCTCTATATGATTTTTTATGCTTCAGGGATTGTCTTCTTTTCTTTTTTTTATACTTCAATTATTTTTAATCCAACGGAAACTTCTGATAATTTAAAAAAAAATGGTGGCTTTGTTCCAGGTATCAGACCCGGAGAAAAAACTTCAGAATTTATTCAAACTCTATTAACTAAATTAACAGTTATTGGATCAACTTATTTGGTTATTATCTGCTTACTTCCAGAATTTCTTATATCCAATTACCCTATCCCTTTCTATTTGGGGGGTACTTCTTTACTAATCGTGGCTGTTGTTGCAATGGATACCATTACTCAAGTACAAACTAGACTAATGAGCGCTCAGTATGCATCATTAATAAAAAAAACTAAATTTTCAAGGTAACCGTGAATATAGTAATTTTTGGACCTCCTGGTGCTGGCAAAGGAACCCAATCTGCTTTTTTAATAAATCAATTTAATTTTTTTCAACTATCCACAGGTGATCTCTTACGCAATGAATTAAAAAGCGGATCAACACTTGCCTCTGAAATTGAGAATTTGATGAACTCAGGAAAATTGGTTTCAGACGATATCATTAATAACTTAATTGAAAAAAAATTAATCGATCAAAGCATTGAAAATAGAATTATTTTCGATGGATTTCCGAGAAATATAGAGCAAGCAAAAACCCTGGACAGTCTCCTAAGTAAATATTCACAATCCATATCTTTGGTTCTTAATCTAAAAGTTAATTATCCTATTTTATCCAAGAGAATTTCTGGTCGCGTCTCTTGCTCAGTCTGCAAGAAAATATTTAATGAATTCTTTGACCCGCCTGTCCCGTGTGATCACCCAGAATGCAAAACAAGAACTCTAATCAAAAGATCTGATGATAATGAAGAAACTGTAACTAAAAGATTAAAAACTTACGATGAATCTACACTACCAATTCTAGACTACTATAAGGACAAAGGTATTGTCGTAGATGTCGATGCAATGGCTAAAATAGCTAAGGTTTCTGAGGAAATATCTAATATTATCAAGGAGTTAAAAAGTTGACTTTGAAAGAAGGATTTGTATATTCCAACCGTTTTAGAAACAAATAATTACAATCACTTACTATGGCTCGTATATCAGGAATAAACCTTCCACTAAATAAACAAGTTTATATTGCTCTTCAATATATTTATGGAATTGGTGATCATTACGCTGAAAAAATTTGCAAAGAGCTAAATATTGAAAGATCCAAGAGAGTTAATAATTTAACTGAAGACGAAGTTTTAAAAGTTAGAGAGCTAATCGATAAAAATTATTCTGTAGAAGGAGATCTAAGAAGAGATATTTCTTTAAATATTAAACGACTTAGAGATTTAGGGACATATAGAGGAACTAGGCATAGAAAAAAATTACCTGTTAGAGGACAAAGAACGCATTCTAATGCAAGAACAAGAAAAGGAAAAGCAATTGCGATTGCTGGTAAAAAATTAACCGTAATGAAAAAATAACAAATGAGCAAAGAAGAAATTAAAAAGAAACCAGAGCAAACAAAATCTACAGATTCAAAAAAAGCTGACTCTAAAAAAAAGAGCAAGTTTAGATCAAAGAAAAAAGAAAAAAAAGTAGTTATTAATGGTAAAGCTTTTGTAAGTGCCACTTTTAACAATACAATTATTTCCATTACCGATAAGGACGGAAATGTTTTGTCATGGTCATCTGCTGGATCAAAAGGTTTTAAGGGATCAAGAAAATCAACACCTTATGCTGCGCAAGTAGCTGCTGATGATGCTGCTCTTAAAGCTGCAGAGTATGGATTGAAAAATATAGATGTAGAAGTAAAAGGACCTGGTTCAGGAAGAGAAACTGCTTTACGAGCATTGCAAGCAAGAGGATTTAAAATTTTATCTATAAAAGATACTAGTCCCGTTGCTCATAATGGATGTAGACCACCAAAAAAAAGAAGAGTTTAACAATAAATATAAATAGGAGTTAACATTGATAGACAAGAATTGGAAAGAATTAATCAAGCCTTCTAAGATTGATATTCAGGCAAATGAAGATAAAAAATTTGCAAAAATAGTTGTAGAGCCCTTGGAGCGTGGTTTTGCACTAACTTTAGGTAATGCTTTAAGAAGAGTTCTTTTATCTTCTATTCAAGGAACTGCTGTTAATGGAATTCAAATTGACGGAGTATTACACGAATTTTCATCTATCAATGGAGTGAGAGAAGATGTTACAGACATTGTTTTAAATATTAAATCCTTGTCTTTAAAACTAAATACTAACGGACCTAAAAAACTTATTTTAGATGCAAAAGGACCTGGTGAAATTACTGCAAAAATGATTAACCCAAATCCCGATATTGAAATACTAAATCCGGACCAAGTTATTTGTAACTTAGACGAAAACTCTAAAGTTTATATGGAATTTGTTGTTACTACAGGAAAAGGTTATGTTTCTGCTGAAAAAAATAGAGAGAAAGATTCTCCATTAGGGCTAATACCTATCGATTCAGTTTACAGTCCAGTAAAAAGAGTTTCTTATAACGTTTCTAATACTAGGGAAGGATTGTCGATTGATTACGATAAACTTACTATGGAAATTGAAACAAATGGTTCAGTTGCAGCCGACGATTGTTTGGCTTTTGCAGCGAGAATTCTTCAGGACCAGTTATCATTATTTATTAATTTTGACGAACCTAAAGAAGTTGTTATCCAGCCAACTAGTACCGAGCCTGAATTTAACAAAAACCTTCTAAGAAGAGTGGATGAATTAGAATTGTCTGTTCGCTCTATGAATTGCTTAAAAAATGATAACATCATTTACATAGGTGATTTGGTTCAAAAAACAGAAGGAGAAATGTTGCGAACTCCTAATTTTGGAAGAAAATCATTGAATGAAATAAAAGAAGTTCTGTCAGGCATGTCATTGTATCTTGGTATTGAAATACCTAATTGGCCTCCAGAAAATATTTCTGAATTGTCAAAAAAACTAGAGGAAGAGTATAAATAATCGATGAGACACGGTCACGGTCATAGAAAGTTAAATAGAACATCCGAACATAGAAAAGCTATGTTTCAGAACATGATAAACTCATTAATTAAACATGAGCAAATTCAAACTACTGTTCCTAAGGCCAAAGAGCTGAAGTCTATTATAGATAAAGTGATAACTATTGGTAAAAAAAATACATTAGCATCAAAAAAAACTTTATTTTCAAGGCTGCAAGATAAGAGTTCTGTAGCAAAGCTTACTACTGTTTTGTCCAAAAGATACGAAAAAAGAAACGGCGGATATTGTAGAGTAGTTAAGTCTGGTTTTCGATTTGGAGACAATGCTCCAACAGCTTACATAGAACTTGTCGATAAGGATTTTAATGCAAAAGGACAAGATTCTGGCCCTGTTCAAAAAAAAGCTGATGGTAAAAATGACCCAGAAATAAAAACTCCCGCAGTAGAAGAAAAAAAAGATACCAAAAAAGTTAAAAAATAATGAAGCTCTATCTGCTAGTTGCTTTGTTCGGAGCAGCTGGAAGTGTCTTGAGGTATTCTTTTTACATTATCACTCCTAGATTTTTTTATTTAAATTTTCCAATTAGTACGGTTGCAGTTAATCTTTTAGGTTCTTTGTTAATAGGTATCTGCATCTCGTTGTTCGATAGGGGAATTGTTAATGAAAATATTCGCATCTGTATTGTAATCGGTTTTCTTGGAGGCTTTACTACTTTTTCAACTTTTTCTATGGATTTATTTAACATGATAAACAAATCTTTATATACCGGTGCTTTTTTCTATCTCTTGATATCTATTTTAGGAGGGCTATTCCTATTTTTTATAGGGCAAAAAATACCTAACTTTTTTTAATGCAAGTAAATAAAAAATTTACCATTGATGCGGAATTTACCAATACTAGAATTGACAAATGGTTAAAATTGCAAACTAAAAAATTTCCACAATCGTTTATTGAGAAATTATTACGATCCGGGAAAGTAAAAATAAACAATAAAAAAATTAAGAGCTCTTACAAGCTTCAATTAAATGATGAAGCTATTGTTCAATTTACTTACGAAGAAAAAAAAGAGAATGAAAAATTTTCTTACAAAGCAAGCCTTCAAGAGCACAAGGAAATAAAAAACAATGTTGTTTTTGAAAATCAAGATTATTTAGTTTTAAATAAGCCTTCAGGAATTTCAGTACAATCAGGAACTAAGTCACCAAAAAATTTAATTGATATTTTGAATAAATTTTCAGAAAATAAAAAGTTTTATTTAGTTCATAGAATTGACAAGGAAACATCGGGAATTATTATTTTTGCATCTAATAGGCTATTTGCTCAATCTTTGTCAGAACAATTTAGAAATAAGCAGATCAGCAAGAGCTATTTGGCCATTTTACATGGAAGCTTATCTGTTAACGAGGGTACTTTGGAGCATGACTTGATATTTAAAGAAAAAAATAAAATTAAAACTTTCAAGGCTGAAACAGATTTTGATGTTTTGTCCAAAAATAAAGATTACACTTATGTAGAAGCAGTTCCTATCACAGGTAGAAAACATCAGATAAGACAGCAATTTTTTAAAATTAACAATCCTATAGTAGGTGATACGAAGTATGTTAATCCTCACTTCAATAACAACAAACATTCTTTAATGCTGCATAGTTATAAAATCAGTTTTTTATACAAGGGCAGAAAAAAAACCTACAAAATTGACCCACCATCACAATTTAAGGATCTTTTGAAAACTTCTAATTTGTAAAAATTTTTTTAAATTTATTAATAATTAGTTCATTAATATCATCTTCTGACGGTAGTTTTTTTAGTTCAGAAAAATTTATAATTCCTTTGTCGTGTATTCCACAAGGTATTATTCCATCGTAAAAGCTTTTATCGACATCTAAGTTAAGTGCGAATCCATGATAGGCAACCCATTTCTTAACTTTTATTCCTATGGCTGCAATTTTGTAATCTAAGTTAGATTTCTTTATCCATATACCAACATTGTTTGGATCGTTAAATGCTTCTATTTTATATTCATTAAGTATCTCTATAATCCACTTTTCAATATTCCTGACTAATTGCTTAATTTCCTTTCCTCTGACATTCATATCTAAAACAAAATAAACAATTTTTTGTCCACCTCCATGATATGTCCATTTCCCACCTCTATTTGTTTTGAAAGTGGGTATTTTATTTTTCTCAAGCAATTGTTCTTCTTTGCCACTAGTTCCACATGTGTAGATATCCTCATGCTCAAGAATCCATATTAGTTCTGGGGATGTACCTTCTTTAACTTGCCTGGCCTTTTCCTCTAGATATTCATAAGCCTTCTGGTAGAGAACTGGTTTTTTACTGATTTTTATTTGTATTTTCATTATAAAGTAAAAAATACTTTTATTATCATGGAAAACAATAACGAAATTAAATCAAAAAAAATAGAGTTTAACATTAACCCTCTATATCTCGAGGATTTGATTACCAAAATTAATGAAAAGAATTTGCTCGGAGTTAATGAGCTTCTAAAAAAATTGCATCCATCTGATATTGCTGAAGTTATTACGAATTTATCAGAGAAAAAAAGATTCGAGCTAATTGCTTTAGAAAATTTCAAAATTAATCCCAACGTTATTGTTGAGCTTACAGATGAGCTGCAGAAAGAAATGTTAGAAAAAATATCCTCAGATAGAATTGTAAAAATAGTTAATAGCTTAGAATCGGACAATGCTCTTCAAATTATTGAAAATTTATCAGATGATAAAAAAAACAGAGTTCTTACAAAGATACCACTAGAAGATAAAAATTTATTTGAAGAAACTCTTAACACTTATCCCGAAAACTCTGCTGCAAGGATTATGCAACGAGAATTTGCTGCAATACCCCATGATTGGAGCGTTGGACAAACTATTGATTATTTAAGGGAAGCTAATGAGCTCCCAAAAGATTTTTTAGAAATTTTTATTATTAACGAATTGAATATACCTGTAGGTTCCGTTTCTTCTTCTAGGGTATTGCGCACTTCAAGGGAGGTTAAGATGAACTCCATCATGAACAGCAATAAATTTTTGATACCTGCTGAAATGGACCAGGAGCAAGTTGCTTACAATTTTGAACAATACAACCTTTTTTCTGCCGGTGTTGTAGATAAGAATCATAAGTTAATAGGAATGATTACGGGTGATGATATCGTTACCATTATAAAAGAGGAGGCAGAAGAAGATACATTAAGATTAGCAGGTGTAAGGGGTGAGGAAATATCTGATAGCGCTTTAAGCATTACAAAAAAAAGATTTGTATGGCTTACTATCAATCTCTTAACTGCAATACTTGCTTCTACAGTAATAAGTTTATTCAATGCCAGTATTGAAAAAGTAGTTGCTTTAGCAATACTAATGCCAATTGTGGCATCTATGGGTGGCAATGCAGGAACGCAAACTTTAACAGTTACAGTTCGTTTGTTAGCAACTAAAGAACTCATTTCTTCCAATGTGAGGAAAATTATTTCTAAAGAATTTTTAGTAGGTTTTTTAAATGGTTTAATTTTTGCAACAATTACAGCCTTAGCAATCTATTTATGGTTTCAAGATATTCGCCTGTCGTTGCTAATTGCCGTTGCAATGATTATCAACATGACCGCCGCTGGTTTTTTTGGAATTGTGGTTCCTGTAACATTAAACAAATTTAAAATAGATCCTGCCATATCATCCAGTGTATTTGTTACAACTGTAACAGATGTTTTTGGTTTTTTATCATTTTTAGGATTAGCAAGTTATTTTTTAAATTTTTAAAGATTATCTACTAGGCGAACACCATTTAGATAATAAGCTATAAATATATTTTTCATAGACCCACTTCTTTTTATTGTTTTAAAATTAATTAGGTCAACCAACTGAGCATACTCAACCTTTTTAACGCCGATTTTTTTAAGATTAGATCTTACGTGATTAGAACTAAAATCAGTCTTTGTTAAATATTTTTTATAAATTTTTAAAAAAGAAAAAACTTTTCCCATAATAGTTAAGCTTTCTTTGTCTAATAAAATATTTCTCGAAGAGAGTGCACCACCATTTTTCATTCTTACGGTTTTACATTCAACGAGAGATATTTTCATTTTATTTATTTTTATTAAATTTTTTATAAGGATTAGTTGTTGGTAATCCTTTTTGCCCATGTAGAGCTTAGAACATTTTATTATTGAAAGTAACTTTTTCATAACTTTGAGAACACCACTTAAGTGACCTTTCCTAAATTTTTGTTCCATTATATTGGCAATTATTGGATGTAGAAAGTAACGGTCTTTCCATTTGTAAACTTCATTGGTATTAGGAATAAAAACATAATCAACTTTTAGCTTTCTACAAATATCTAGATCTTTTTTAATTTCATTTGGGTAAGTGAAAAAATCTTTTTTCTTATTAAATTGTTTTGGGTTAACAAAAATACTAACAATAGTTTTCTTTGATTTTTTTTTACTATGTTTTATTAAAGATATATGCCCGTCATGCAACGCACCCATTGTTGGTACAAAGCCAATATCTTTGTGTTTAATGGATATTTTGTTAATTAAATTGGATTTTTTAATAATTTTCATTTATTACTTTTTATAATTTTTTTATGATAACTCAGGCAATTATACCACTAGCAGGATTAGGAACAAGGATGTTGCCTTTAACAAAGGCCTTTCCAAAAGAGCTGTGGCCTTTAGGAAAAATATCTATTTTGGAAAGAATTTTAATTGAATGCAATGAGGCTGGTATTAAAGAAATATTCTTAATTATTTCAAAAAGAAAATATATCATAAAAGAATATTTTGAAAAAGATTATGAGTTAGAAAAAAAAATTTCAAAAAATGTGAGTGCAATTAAAAAAATATCTATACTTCAAAAATATCAAAAAAAAATAAAATTTATTTACCAGAACTCAGCAAAAGGATTGGGTGATGCTGTTAATACATGTCGAAAAAAAATAAAATCAGATCATTTTTTATTAATCTTACCAGACGATATTATAATTGATAAAAACTGTAGTCGCGAATTAATCTCTGTTCACAAAACTCACAAATCCTCTGTTTTGGCTACAAAAAAAGTTAAAAAAGAATATGTGAGTAGATACGGTATTTTAGGATTTTCAAAAAAGAAAAAAGATGTTCTTGACATTAATAAGCTTGTTGAAAAACCGAAGGTTTCTGAGGCACCATCTTCATATGCTATAATTGGTAGGTATATATTAAATAAAAAAATTTTTAAATTCCTATCCAAAACCAAAATAGGGAAACTTGGCGAGATTCAAATAACAGATGCGATGAATGATTTGTTGTTAAGTGGAGAGAAGTTTAATGGATGTATTTTTAAAGGAAGGTATTTGGATTGTGGAACACTTGATGGCTATATTAAATCTTTTAAGGAAGTGGGTGCTAAATAAATATGAAAATATGTTTTATTGGCACAGGTTATGTTGGGTTAGTTTCTGGAGTTCTTTTTTCTGATTTCGGCAATACAGTGTATTGTGTAGATAACAATAAGAATAAGATATTAAATTTGGAGAAAAGTATTCTTCCAATATTCGAGCCAGGTTTAGATGAAATTGTTGAAAAAAATTTCAAAGCCAAAAGAGTTTTTTTTACTACCGATACAAATAAAGCAATTAAAAGTTCAGATATTATTTTTATTGCAGTTGGTACACCTCCTTCTAAAGACGGTAAATCTGCAGATCTATCTAATGTATTTAAGGTGGTAAAAACTATTTCTAAAAATCTCAATAAATATAAAATTATTATTACGAAATCCACTGTTCCACTTGGAACGGGAGATCAAATTGAAAAAATTCTATCTAAAACCAGTTCGAAAAGTAAATTTGATGTGGTTTCTAATCCAGAGTTTTTAAGAGAAGGGGAGGCTATAAGGGATTTTAGGTACCCCGATAGAATTGTTGTAGGTACAAACAATGTTAAAAAAGTTTCACCCATCTTAAAAAAACTTTACGAGCCCATCATAAAGAAGGGCGGTAAATTCATTGTTGTTAGTAGAAAAGCGGCAGAATTAATTAAATACGCAGCTAATGCTTTTTTAGCTACAAAGATAACTTTTATAAATGAAATAGCTAACCTATGTGAGAAAACAGGCATCAATGTTGATGATATAGCTGAAGGCATAGGGACAGATGCTAGAATTGGATCTCGTTTTTTAAGAGCTGGCCCTGGTTATGGAGGCTCTTGCTTTCCCAAAGACACGAAAGCACTGATTGAAACTTCAAAAAAATTAAATGTTGATTTAAGTTTGGTTAAGAATGTGGTCCGTTCTAACGATAATCGTAGCAACTTAATTACTAAAAAAATCTTACAAATTTTAAAAAATCCTAATAATAAAAAAATTGGTTTTTTGGGAGTTACATTTAAGGCCAATACGGATGATATGAGAGACTCCCCATGTCTATCTATTATTCCTCAAATTTTAAAAAAAAATTGCAAAGTAAACTATTATGACCCCACAGGTGCTAAGGCAATCTTATCAAAAAATAAAAAAATTAAATTTTGCAAAAATTCTAATGAATTAATCCTAAATTCCGACTTAATCGTTATTCATACAGAGTGGGACGAGTTCAGGAGCATTAATTTTTCTAAATTTAAGAAAAAAGAAAATTTATTAATTTATGATTTAAGGAACCTACATCACCCCAGAGATTTTTTAAATAAAAATATTAAATATTTTTCAATTGGACGACCTAACAATGAATAAATCTACCATAGTTTTAAAAAAAAAAAAATTATCTATAAAAATAAAAAAACCATCTTATTATAATTTAATTTTATTAAATGATGATTTTACAACTATGGAATTTGTTATAGAAGTTTTATTAATATTTTTTAAAATGACAAATAACAAAGCAAGAAACATTATGCTAAAAATTCACAAAGAAGGAGCTGCTATTTGTGGAATTTTTACAAAGGATGTTGCGGAAACTTTAGCTTCTAATGTAAATAACTATTCAAGACAAAATCTTTTTCCCTTAAAATGTATTATAAAAATCAAATAAAATGGCAACTTTTACAAAATCATTAGAAAAATCAATCTCTAGAGCTTTTCAAATAGCTACTGAAAAAAACCACCAATACGTAACTTTGGAACATTTGCTTCTTGCACTTACAGATGAGGAAGATGCATTGAATGTCATGAAAGCTTGCAGTGTGGACACTCATTTGCTTAAAGAAAATTTAGAAGATTATATAGTTAATGAATTGGATAATATTATTAATTCTGAAAAAGACAGTGATCCGCAACCTACCTCTGGATTTCAAAGAGTAATACAAAGATCCATAGTTCATGTCCAGTCTTCAGGCAAAAGTGAAGTTACTGGAGCAAACATACTTGTTTCGTTATTTGCGGAGAGAGAAAGTCATGCAACTTACTTTCTCCAAGAACAGGAAGTTACAAGGTATGATGTTGTAAATTTTATTTCACACGGTATTACCAAAATTGAAAATTTTACCTACACTGATAATTTTAGAGATCAAGAAAAGCCATTGGCGTCCAATAAAAACTCTCCGCTCGAAACTTACTGCGTTAATTTAATAAAAAAAGCAGAAATAAACAAAATTGATAATCTTATTGGTAGAATGGATGAGGTTGAGAGAATGACACAAGTTTTGTGTCGAAGAACAAAAAACAATCCTCTTTTAGTAGGAGATCCTGGTGTTGGCAAAACGGCAATAGTAGAGGGACTTGCAAATAAAATTTATAAAAATGAAGTACCCGACATTCTTAAGGAAAATATCATTTACTCATTAGATATGGGTATTTTAATTGCTGGAACTAGATATAGGGGTGATTTTGAAGAAAGATTGAAATCTATTATTAATGAAATAGAAAAAAATCCAAAATACATTCTGTTTATAGACGAGATACATACTTTAGTTGGTACTGGCTCTACATCTGGAAATTCAATGGATGCTGCAAATATGCTTAAACCAGCTCTTCAGTCTGGGTATATTAGATGTATTGGGTCTACAACTTTTTCAGAATTTAGACAGTTTTTTGAAAAAGACAGAGCACTGCAAAGACGTTTTCAAAAAATTGATGTTATGGAACCAAGTGTTGAAGAATCTTACAAAATAATGTTTGGATTAAAATCTAAGTATGAAGATTATCATAATGTTAAATATTCAGATGAAGCTATTAGGGCTTCCGTGGATCTTTCCTACAAGTACATTGGAAACAAAAGATTACCAGATAAATCTATCGATATCATAGATGAATTGGGTTCTTACGAGTCTCTCAAAAAGACTGATCAAAAAAAAGAAATATTAGATGAGTCAGATGTGGAAAAAATAGTTTCTAAGATGACCAAAATTCCTGAAAAGAATATTACTTTAAATGATAGAAATTACTTAAAAGACATAGATAAAAATTTAAAAAGATTAATTTATGGTCAAGATCATGCGATTGAAGCTCTAGCTAGTTCTATTAAATTATCACGTTCGGGATTAAGAGATTCTCACAAAACCATAGGTAATTATTTATTTAGTGGTCCAACAGGAGTGGGAAAAACAGAGCTAGCAAAGCAGCTTGCAAAAACTTTGGGTGTAGAACTCATTCGTTTTGATATGTCGGAATATTCAGAAAGACACGCAATATCTAAGCTTATAGGGGCTCCTCCTGGTTATGTTGGTTTTGACCAGGGTGGACAATTATCAGAACAAGTTGAAAAAAATCCTCATGCTGTTTTGTTAATTGATGAAATTGAAAAAGCTCATCCGGATATCTACAATATTTTACTTCAGATTATGGATTATGGAAATTTAACGGACCAAAATGGAAAAAAAATCGACTTTAGAAATATTATTTTAATTTTAACTACTAATGCAGGCGCTACCGATTTGGAAAAAAATCAAATAGGATTTGGAAAAAATAACCAGAATGACAATGATTTTGATACTATAAAAAAAATATTTACTCCTGAGTTTAGAAATCGTTTAGATTCTTTAATAAGATTTAACAATCTAGATAAGAAAATCATTAGATTGATTGTAAGTAAGTTTGTTATGGAATTAGAAAATCAATTAAATGCGCGTGATGTAACTATTGAATTATCTGAAGAAGCTTGTGATTTAATTTGTGATATTGGCTATAGCCAGACAATGGGTGCTAGGCCCATATCTCGAGTAATTGATGAGAAAATAAAAAAACCACTAGCGAATGAGATTATTCATGGAAAATTAATTGATGGAGGTTTAGTTTTGGTTGAGAGTAGAGGAAAAGAATTTCACTTTAAAATAAATAAGTTAGAAAAACTTAAAAAGATTTCTTTAAAGAGTTAATTTTCTATTTCAAAAATAGTTTCTATTTCTACAGCTGCATTTAAAGGTAGGCTTGATACTCCCACTACAGCCCTTGCGTGCTTTCCTTTTTCACCAAATATTTTTACCAATAAATCAGACGCTGAATTTAATAAACTCGGGTGATTTTCAAAATTATTTTCAGAATTGATATACCCATTAATTTTTATGCAGCTTTTTACCTTATCCAAATCTTTAATTGCATTTTTTAAATGTCCAATGCTATTGAGCATGCATAGTAGGGCAGCTTTTTTCCCATCTTCTTCTGTCAGTTCGTTTCCAATCTTTCCTTTAATCATGATGCCGTTTTTATCAATCGGTAACTGCCCAGATATGTATATTTTGTTGCCACTAATTCTAAAAGCTAAGTAATTTCCAACAGGTGAGGGTGCAGCTGGTATTTGAATGTTCAGTTCTTTTAATTTTTTTTCAATAAGGGACATTTAAAAGTTATTTTTCCTCTTCTTTGTCTTGAATTTTATCTTTTTTTCTTTTCTTTGCTTTTTTTGGTAATTTTTTCTTAACAGTTTTCTTTTTTATTTTCTTTCCTTTTTTTGTAGCATCATATTCTAGTCTTTTTTCGATCAAATCAAGAGCCTCTTCCATAGTTACGCTTTCAGGATCCTTGTCATCAGGTATCGTGGCATTAATTGTTTTGTATTTAATATAAGGGCCGTAAGATCCCTTCATAACCTTAACTGGTTTTTTGTCCTCAGGATGCTCTCCGATTACTTTAATCTCATTAGAAGATCTTCTTCCAGGCTTTGCATCAGCAATCATGGTAATTGCTTTATTTAAACCTATTGAAAAAATGTCCTCAGGAGCCTCTAAAGTGGCTGATTTTTTATCACATTTAACATATGGGCCATACCTGCCATTATTAAGAGTAATATCCATATTATTTTCAGGATATTGACCCAATACTTTCGGCAATGAAGCCAAGAATCTGGCTTTATCAAGATCCACATCATCTAAAGATATGCCCTTTGGAATGGACACATTTTTCATATCTTTTTCATCATTACCAACTTGCAAATAAGGTCCAAATCTGCCTTTTTTCAAAACTATGTTTTTGTCATCTTCTGTTTTTCCAATTTCTTTTGGTTCAGCAAGATAGTCTTGTTCTGCTGCTTTAATACGGGACATGGGTCTTGTGAATTTACAGTCGGGATATTTTGAACAACCAATGAAAGCACCAAATCTTCCCGTTTTTAAACTTAGCTCACCACCACATTCACAGGATCTTTTTATTTTCCCCTCGGCGTCTTTGTCAAAAATAATTTCCCCCAAACTTTCATTCATCATATCTAGAATTGCTCTGGTTCTTAATTCTTTAACCTCAAGAACATTCTGATTAAATTCTTTCCAAAATTTAGTTAAGACCTCAATCCAATCTGCCTTACCTGCCGTTATGTCATCTAAGCTTTCCTCTAAGTCTGCAGTAAAATTATAATCAACATATCTAGAAAATAGTTGGTTTAAAAAAGAAGTAATTAGCTTTCCTCTGTCAGTGGGTGTGAATTTTTTATTAAGAACTTCAACATAATTTCTAGTTGATAAAACAGAAATAATACTGGCATAAGTTGAAGGCCTTCCAATTCCTAGCTCTTCCAATTTCTTAACCAAACTAGCTTCAGAATACCTTGGTGGTGGTTGGGTAAAGTGTTGTTCATTTACCACTCTATCAATCTTTAAAATTTCATCTTTAGTTACTTCTGGTAAAATATTATCTTCGTCAGATTCTTCTTTTTCTTTATCATCTTCATCTTTGACTTCCTGATAAAGCTTTAAAAAACCATCAAACTTTTGAACAGAACCGTTAGCCCTAAATACTATGCTGCTTGATTGGTTTGAAAAATCAATTGCAGTTCTTTCAAATTCTGCACTCTCCATTTGAGAAGATACGGTTCTATTCCATATCAATTCATAAAGTCTCATTTGATCTTTGTCCAATTTTGATTTGAGAGTATCTGGAATTCTCGCTATATCCGTTGGTCTAATGGCTTCATGGGCTTCTTGGGCATTTTTAGCTTTTTTTCCAGAGTAGTTTCTAGCTTCGGAAGGTAAATATTTCACACCAATTTCATTTTTTATATATGCTCTACATTCATCTACTGCGTCCAAAGAAATATCGGTGCCGTCCGTTCGCATATAGGTAATTAAACCAACCGTTTCGCCATCTATATCAATCCCTTGATATAGTCTTTGAGCTACTTGCATAGTTCTGGAGGCTCCAAAGCCTAATTTTCTTGATGCATCTTGTTGCATAGTTGAAGTCCTAAAAGGAGCGTAAGGATTTCTTTTGAATGGCTTGCTCTCAATGCTTTTAACCTTGAATTCATTTTTATTGATTTCAGCAACTGCATTTTCAGCATCTTTTTTGTTTTTAAATGAAAATTTTTCAATCTTTTTTGAATCGTAAATATTTAATTTTGAATTAATTTCCTTATCCTGTGTATTTTTAAAAATTGCATTTAAAGTCCAAAATTCCTTAGGGTTGAAGAGCTCTATTTCATATTCTCTTTCAACAATAATTTTTAATGCTACGGATTGAACTCTACCTGCCGATTTAGACCCGGGTAATTTAGTCCATAAAATTGGAGATATATTGAATCCAACTAAATAATCCAATGCTCTTCTAGCTAAATATGCATTAACCAATTCAATGTTTAGATCTCTTGGATTCTCAATTCCATGAATAACAGCTTTTTTAGTAATTTCGTTAAAAACAACTCTTTCAACTTTTTTTCCTTTTAGAAGCTTTTTGTCTTCCAGGATGTGCTTAACATGCCAGGCTATAGCTTCTCCTTCACGATCTGGGTCTGTAGCAAGGATTATTTTATCAGAATCTTCAGCTGCATCTGCTATTTCTTTAATATGTTTTTTGGAAGTTGTGTCTATTTCCCAGATCATATTAAATTTATTCTCAGTATCAACAGAACCATTTTTTGATGGAAGGTCTCTTACATGACCAAAACTTGCCAGCACTATGTAATCAGAACCAAGATATTTATTAATTGTCTTAGCTTTTGCTGGGCTTTCTACTATTACTAGATTCATAATATTTGAAGCACTGTCAAAAAAAATGCTTATTGTCAAATATTTGTTAATTATGTTTTTTTAAAAAAGGCTTGTTTCTTATATTTTTTACTAATTATAAGTATTCTATAGATTTGCGCGTATTCTTACTTTTCGGTTTTTCGTATTAGGCGTTTGATATTTTCCCTGTGAGTATAAATTGAAAAAATTAAAAAGAAAAAGTTTAATAAAAAAATATTAAGATCATAAGCATAATAAGAAGTGGTAGTCACAATCAAAAAAGCAACCAACGCAGATGCCGAAGATATCCTTAACACCTTTGCGGTTACTAACCAGCTAGAAATAAATACTAGAAATAAGATTGGATTAATAAATAAAATTACACCAATGTATGTGGCCACGCCTTTTCCGCCTTTGAATTTTATCCATATAGGAAAAATATGTCCCAAGTATACAAGTATTGCGGACAAGTAAGAATGCTCATTAAAATATTTTAGAGTTAAAAAAATAGCAAGAGATCCTTTTCCAACATCAAAAAACAAAGTTAAGAATGCGAGTTTTTTACTTCCAGTTCGCAGGGCATTAGTAGCACCTATATTTCCTGATCCGATTTTTCTAATATCACCAAAGCCTAAAAGTTTTGAAAAAATTAAACCAAAAGGGATACTTCCCAAGATGTAAGAATAAATTGCAACTATTACTGAAGCGTCCATTATTCAGAAAAAACTAGATCACCATTTATGAAAGTTTTTTCAACTTTGCCTTGTAATTTTCTATCTTCTATAGCAGTATTTTTTGATTTTGATTTTATATTTTCTTTTTTAAAAACCCATGGTCTGTCAAGGTCAAATACCGCAATATCAGCTTCACTACCAATGGATAGGGTCCCATTTCTAATCCCTAATATTTCCGCAGGATTTGATGTTAGGTTTTTGATTAATGTATTTAAATTGCAACTGCCATTATGAACTAATTCTAATCCTAGTGATAATAAGCTCTCAATCCCTGAGGCTCCAGTAGTTGCTTGTTGGAATGTTAGCCTTTTAGATTCTTCATCCTCTGGCTTGTGATCTGAAACAACAACATCTATCAATCCTTGCTTAACACCCTCTATAAGTGCAAGTCGATCTTCTTCAGATCTGAGAGGTGGAGATAGTTTTAAAAAAGTCTTAAAATCTCCTATGTCATTTTCATTTAGTGATAAATTATTAATAGAAACCCCAACGGTAAATTTTAATCCTCTTTTTTTTGCATCTTTAATAATCTCCAAGGATTTTTTTGAAGATACCAAAGCTATATGATATTTTGTATTGTAATTTTCTAGAAGCCTCAAATCTCTTTCAATTATTAACTGTTCAGCTGATTCTGGAATACTTTTGAGTCCTAGTTTAGTAGCCTGCAAACTATCATTGATCATACCATTTTCTGATAGTTCATTGTCTTGAGCAAATTGAATTATTAGAATGTCAGTGTTTTTTCCATAGTTAAATATTTGATCCATAACTTTATTGCTTTGAATACATCTTGTTCCATCTGTAAATCCCCACGCACCTCTTAATTTTAAAAGGCCAAACTCCGTCATATCTAATCCTTTGGCTTCTTTTGTTAAGGTTGCCATTGGGAATATTTTAATGATTGATTTATCTCTAGATCTTCTTTTGACAAAGTCTAGTGTAGAAACATTGTCTATTAACGGCAGTGTATTGGGCATAGTAGCAACGCCTGTCACACCCCCAGAAACCGCACCTTGACTTAAAGTTCTAAAGTTTTCTTTATATTCAAAACCAGGCTCACCTACAAATACCCTCATATCAATTATGCCTGGTATAGATATTTTATTTTTGCAATCATAAATTTCAGCACCAGAAACATTTTCTTCAGTAACTTTTTTTCCAACAGCTTCAATTTTTCCATTATCATCAATTAAAATTCCTCCAATTTCATCTATATTATTTCTTGGATCTAAAATTCTTGTATTGATTATTGCTTTCTTTTTCATTATCTCGCTTCCATAAGAATTTTAAGAACTGCCATTCGCACCGCAACACCCATTTCGACCTGCTGGACTATAATACTTCTATTTATGTCATCTGCTAAACTAGTATCGATTTCTATTCCTCTATTCATTGGACCAGGATGCATTATTAATGCATCGGGTTTGGCATTCTTAATTTTTTTATAATCAAGACCAAAAAATTCATAATATTCCCTTGTTGATGGCATGTAAGATCCATCCATTCTTTCAGTTTGCATTCTCAACATCATAATTATGTCACAGCCTTCAAGTCCTTCATCCATATTAGTAAACGATTTAACACCAAATCCTTCAATATATTTTGGCATCAGTGTTGATGGACCTATAACTCTAACCTCTGCTCCAAGCATATTTAGCAAATAAATATTAGACCTGGCTACTCTCGAGTGCAAAATATCACCACATATAGCAACACGCAGTCCTTCTATTTTTCCTTTCTTCATTTTAATTGTCATGGCATCTAATAATGCTTGGGTAGGGTGTTCTCTCCGACCATCTCCAGCATTTATTACAGAGCAATTTACTTTTTGAGAAAGAAGGTTTGCCGCACCTGAGTCTTGATGTCTAATAACTAAAATATCAGGATGCATTGCATTCAAAGTCATGGCTGTATCGATCAAAGTCTCTCCCTTTTTAATAGCTGACTGCGCTACGTTCATGTTCATAACGTCCGCGCCAAGTCTTTTTCCAGCTAATTCAAACGAACTTAGAGTTCTTGTGGAATTTTCAAAGAATAAATTGATTTGTGTTTTTCCGTTTAAAATTTTTAATTTTTTATTTTCTTGTCTATTGAGATCAACAAAAGCCAAAGATTCATCTAAGATCAAATTGACTTCAGGAATGGATAAATATTGAATACCTAGAAGATGTTTGTGATTATATTTAATAGCCTGAAGATTATTTGTTGCCATTAAAAGCAGGTATATAGGCTGATTTTCCTAACTAAGCAAGTTATTTTTTTAAATAGTCTACAAAACCCTGCAATATAAAAGCTGCAGAATTTTCATCTAACTTATCCTTCTTTGAAGAGCTGTTTATTCCCAAATCTTGCATGCTTTTGAATGCACCAGCACTGGAGAGTCTTTCGTCCCAAAGGGTTACAGGTAGGTGTGTATGTTTGATAATATTTTTTACAAAATCTTTGGTAGATTGAGATCTAGGACCTTCTGTACCATTCATATTAATCGGGTGTCCAACGACTATTCCCTTAATGTCATTTTCTATGATAATTTTATCAAGCTCTTGGAGGAGATTTTTTAATTTCTTAGTTTGAATAGTTTCGTAAGGCGTTGCAATTAAATGAGAAGGATCACAAATCGCTATACCCACATTTCTTTTTCCTGGATCAATGCCAAGCAAACGAGAACCTTCTTTAATAAGTTTTGCAAAATCAGAATTCTCTAAAAGGTTGTAAGTTTTCATTAAAATGTTATTTTAACTTAATTTTTCACTAAGTCTAATGACAATTAATAAAGAAGCAGTTAAGAAAATTTCCAAACTATCTAGGATAGCGTCAAATGATGAATTTGAGACATCTATGATTAAGGATCTTAACGCCATTTTAAAATTTGTTGATCAGCTGAACGAGGTAGATACAAAAGACATAGAACCCCTTTCTTCTGTTGTGGAGCAAAAACTTTTTCAAAGAGAAGATATAGTAAAAAAAATGAATGAAAAAGAAGAGATTCTAAAAAATTCTCCAAATAAAAACGAAAACTATTTTGTTGTACCGAAGGTAATCGAATAAGCATGAGTGAGATTACAAAGTTAACTTTAGTCGAGTTAACTAAAAAAATTAAATCTAAGGAACTTTCTGCATTAGAGACAACAAACGCTTACGTTAATAGAATAAAAAAATCAAAAAAATTAAATACTTTTGTTACAGAAACTTTAGAACAAGCCATAGCATCTGCTAAAGACATTGATGACAATAATCTTAAAGTTGGAGTTTTAGCAGGAGCTCCAATTGCTGTGAAAGATCTGTTTTGTACGAAAAATGTCCAAACTACAGCATCTAGTAAAATTTTAAAAAACTTTATTCCACCTTACGAATCTACAGTTACTTCGAAACTATGGAGTAGCGGTGCTATTCTTTTAGGAAAATTGAATTGCGATGAATTTGCTATGGGTTCCTCAAATGAAACTAGTGCTTATGGCAATGTTATAAATCCTTATCAAAAAAATGGTGAAAATTTAGTTCCTGGCGGGTCTTCTGGTGGCTGCTCTTCAGCTGTCTCAGCTAACTTGACATCTTCGACAGTAGGAACGGACACGGGTGGTTCTATTAGACAGCCAGCTTCCTTTACAGGAATTGTAGGTTTAAAACCAACTTATGGAAGATGTTCTCGCTGGGGGATTGTTGCATTTGCATCCTCACTAGACCAGGCCGGACCGATGACCAAAGACGTATCTGACAGCGCTTTAATGTTGGATGTTATTTCTGGTTACGATGAAAAAGATTCAACTTCAACAAATATTGAGAAAGGTGATTTTTTAAATAGCTTAAATAAAAATATCAAAGGCTTAAAAGTAGGAATACCCAAGGAATATATCGTAGATAATATGCCAAAAGAAATACAAACTCTTTGGGAGAAGGGCATTGAATGGATGAAAGAATCTGGTGCTATTATCAAAAACATCTCATTGCCGAACACTAAGTATGCACTGCCTACTTATTATATTGTAGCTCCTGCTGAAGCTTCTTCTAATTTAGCTAGATATGACGGTGTCAAATATGGGTTTAGAGCTCCCGGTAAAGATTTGATAGAAATGTATGAAAATACTAGAGCAGAAGGATTTGGAAATGAGGTCAAACGAAGAATTATGATCGGTACTTATGTTTTGTCTTCGGGTTATTATGATGCTTACTATTTAAAAGCCCAACAAGTTAGAAGATTAATCAAAAATGATTTTGATTTAGCCTTTAAAGAAGTGGATACTATTCTGACACCAACAGCTCCCTCATCCGCTTTTAAAATTGGGGACAAAACTGATGATCCTATATCCATGTATTTAAACGATGTGTTTACAGTGCCTGTTAATTTAGCTGGATTACCTGCGATTTCAATACCAGCAGGATTTGACGAATCTGGATTGCCCCTAGGTTTACAGCTTATTGGAAAGTCTTTTGATGAACAAACTATTTTAAATAGTGCTTATGCCTTAGAAGAAAAAATTTCTTTTAAATCAAAAGTTACAGATTGGTGGATGTAAAGAATGGATAAAAAATTTGATTATTTTTTAGAGGGAAAAACTGGAAAATGGGAAGTAGTCATTGGCTTGGAAGTTCATGCGCAGATCACATCAAACGCAAAATTATTTTCTAGCTCTTCAACAAAATTTGGATCCAATCCCAACTCACAAGTTAGTTTTGTCGATGCTGCAATGCCTGGTATGCTACCTGTTATTAATAAGTATTGTGTTGAGCAAGCAGTTAAAACTGGCCTTGGTTTAAAGGCTACAATTAACAACTTCTCTAAATTCGATAGAAAAAATTATTTTTATGCAGACTTGCCTCAGGGTTATCAGATTTCACAATTTAAATTTCCAATTGTAGGAGAAGGTGAGATTGTTTTGGATATGCCCTATGGAACAAAAATCGCTGGTATAGAACGTCTTCACTTAGAACAAGATGCTGGAAAAAGTCTTCATGATCAAGATCCTTCAAGCTCCTTTGTTGATTTAAATCGATCTGGAATAGCTCTAATGGAGATAGTAGGTAAACCAGATTTACGATCCCCAGATGAAGTTGCTCAATACGTTAAAAAATTAAGATCTATAATGAGATATTTAAACACTTGTGATGGCAACATGGATGAGGGTTCGTTAAGAGCAGATGTAAACGTCTCAGTCCGAAAAGTAGGCTCAAGTGATTTGGGTACTAGATGTGAGATTAAAAATGTTAACTCCATCAAGTTTATGCAACAAGCAATTGAATATGAGGCAAAAAGGCAAATAGAAATTATCGAAGAGGGAGGAATAATTAATCAACAAACAAGACTTTTTGATACCAAAAAAATTGAAACAAGATCGATGAGAAGCAAAGAAGATGCTCATGATTATAGATATTTTCCAGATCCAGATTTATTACCCTTAGTTTTAGAACAGATCTTTGTAGATAAAATAAAAGATTCACTACCAGAGCTGCCGGATGAAAAAAAAATAAGACTGATGAATGATTTTGATCTCTCAAGCTATGATGCAAGTATTGTAGTGTCAGATCAGGATATTTCACAATACTACGAAGAAGTTGCAAAAGATTCTGATTATAAATTAGCAGCAAACTGGATGATAGTAGAGTTGTTCGGTGTCTTGAACAAAGAAGGTAAAGAAATTAAAGATTCTCCAGTCTCAGCAAGAAATTTATCGAAACTAATTAACCTCATAAAAGACAACACAATTTCTGGAAAGATAGCAAAAACAGTTTTTGAGGAAATGGTAAAAAACAACGAAGATCCAGAAAAAATAGTTAATGAAAAGGGAATGAAGCAACAATCCGATCCTAAGGAGTTGAAAAAAATTATTGATACTATCCTGAAAAACAACCAAGATAAAGTTGAGCAATACAAGGCTGGCAAAGATAAATTATTTGGATTTTTTGTTGGAGAGGCAATGAAGAATACTCAAGGAAAAGGAAACCCAAAATTAATTAACAATATTCTGAAGGAACAGCTAAAATAATTTGTGTTTAAAAATATTCATTCAAGCAAAGACTTAGAAAATTACTTATATCAAAATATAGAAGAGACGCCGGTACAAAAAGAGATGAGAGAATTTTCTTTTAAAGAGTTTGGAGATATTGCAAATATGCAAATTAGTGCTCAGCAAGCTTCTTTTTTAAATTTTTTAATTAAGATTGGTAATTACAAAAATATTTTAGAGCTAGGTACTTTTGTGGGTTATAGCACTCTTGCAATGGCTTTAGCTTTGGATAAAGAAGGAAAAATTTTTACAGTTGATAAAGATCTAAAAACAACAAGTCATGCAAAAAGATTTTGGGATAAGGCGGGAGTAAAAAATCAAATTACAATGATTAGTAGTGATGCGATAGTAGCTTTGAAAAATTTCATTAAACAAAAACTACTATTTGATTTTATATTTATAGATGCTGACAAATCTGGATATAAGACTTATTTCGACAATTGTTTAGATTTAATTTCTGAAAATGGCCTAATTGTTTTTGATAATGTTTTGTGGAAAGGTAAAGTTGCAGACCTTTCACTAAATGATAAAAAGACAGAAACAATAAGAGAGTTTAATAGATATATAAAAAATGATAATAGAGTAGATACAACGATGATTTCCATAGACGATGGAATGACTTTATGCAAAAAGAAAAAAAATTCGATATTATAAGTTTCTATAAGTTTATCATTTTAGACGACTTGGAAAAACATCAACTAGCTATTAAAAAATTTTTAATAGACAAGGACCTTAAGGGAAATTTAATTTTATCACCGGAAGGACTTAACGGAACAGTGTCAGGCGCTATGGGCTGTGTAATGGAATTTAATCAGTTTCTTTTTAAAAATTTTTCTTTCGACTCTTACGACTCAAGCAATCTATCAAGTTCTAGCAATAGTCCATTTGATAGACCTACGGTTAAAATAAAAAAAGAAGTAGTTCCAATAGAAAAAAATATTTTAGAAAGAAAGGGTAAGCATATAAACCCAGAAAATTGGAATGAATTTATTAAAAATGAAGATGTAACTTTAATAGATATTAGAAAGCCATTTGAGCATGGAATTGGATCTTTTCAGGGCGCTATCAATCCAAACGTAAAAAGCTTTAGAGAATTTAAAGGTTATTTTGACAACTTAGTTAAAAAAAATAATAAAAAACTTGCAATATTTTGTACTGGAGGAATTCGTTGCGAAAAGGCATCAGAATATTTAAAAGAAAAAGGATTAGATGAAGTTTATCAGTTAAGAGGTGGAATTTTGAATTATATTAATTCTGTAGAAGAAAAAAATAGTTTATGGAATGGAGAGTGTTTTGTCTTTGATAAAAGAGTTTCTGTTAAACATAAATCAATTCAAGGCTCCTATACAGTGTGTTATGCATGCAGAATGCCAATTAATGATGAGGATAAAAAATCCCCAAACTATAAGCGGGGGGTAAACTGCCCACGTTGCTTTAATAAGGTAACACTTGATCAAAAAAAACGTTTTGCCATGAGAGAATTTAATAAAAATAAGGAGAGAAAATAATGAAAGATGAAGTTCCTAATGTAAATTTTATTTATAGAATTGATGGGGAGAATATCAAGAAGACTACCGATGATATTTTTTTAAATAAAAAAATAGTTGTATTTGCTTTACCTGGTGCATTTACACCAACTTGTTCCGACTATCACCTACCTTCATACGAGGATAATTATGATGAAATTCAAAAACTTGGTGCTGATGATATTTTTTGCTTAAGTGTAAATGATTCTTTCGTTCAAAATGTCTGGAAAAAAACCTCGAATATTAAGAAAGTTAATTTTATTCCTGATGGTAATGCAGACTTTACTAAAGAAATGAATATGCTAACCGACAGATCCGAGACTGGAATGGGAATGAGATCCTTTAGATACTCAATGTATGTAGATAATAAAAAAATTATAAAAATCTTTAAAGATGAAAACAGAAAATTTGATGTCAGTGATGCCGGCACTATGATTAATTTTTTAAAATCTTTTAATGGATAAAACCAAAAGTTATAGACCTTTAACCAAATCTTCAAACCCAGAACCCAAAAATACTGGTTCTATCGATTGGATTATTTGGGCTGCCTGGGCTGATCGTATTACTTTTGAGGAAATAAAAGATAAATCTGACAAAACAGAATCCGAAGTTATTAAAATAATGAGGTCTAATCTTAAGCCATCATCTTTTAAACTATGGAGAAAACGTGTTCATGAAAAATCAATTAAACATAGAAAGCTATTTGAAAATTCTAGAAAAAAAATTAGAAAATTTAACTTAAATAAGGAGTTTTAGTTTTTTAGTTATATAAAAAATTTTGAATATTGTTATTTATAGGTTTGTTTTCCAGTATAAATTTGTAAACATGTATATTTTCAATTACTCTTTGAACGTAATTTCTAGTTTCTTCAAATCTTATTTTTTCCATAAAATCAATTGTATCAATTTCATTTTTTCTAGGATCTCCATATCTTTTGAGCCACTTACTAACTCTGTGAGGTCCGGCATTATAAGCTGCTAATGCTAAATAAATATTGTTGTCAAAATTTTCATACAATTGAGTCAGGTAGTAAGAGCCCAATTGAACATTATAAAATTCATCATTAGTTAATCTTTTTATGCTGTATCCAAGTTTAGTTCTTTTTCCAAGAATTTTACCTGTAGCTGGCATAATTTGCATCAAACCTCTTGCCCCAACCCAACTGTTTGCAGAGGCATCAAATTCACTTTCCTGTCTTATTAGAGCTAATATGTAGGCTTGATCCAAAATTACTTTTCCCGCTACAACTTTAGGAGTTTCAATAATTGGATAATTAAGTTCTAAAAGTTTAATATCTTCGTAGGAAGCTTGTTTAGAAATTTGAATTGCATAATCAAATCTTTCAATTTTTTGAGACAATGTTCCTGAAAAAATTCTTGATTCTAAAGTGGCATTTTCTGCCCCAAAATGCTTAATTATATCTTTAGCAGCTGAACTATTTTTTAATTCATATAGTAAAATAGCAGCTCGTGACAATTCGTTTTTTAAAAATTTTTTATATTTTTTTTCATTTAATAAATACTGGTTATTAATTTTTATTTTATCTTCACCAATTTTGCTAGCAGCTAGTTGACCATAAAAAGTTGCATTGAACTCACTTGCTATTTTGTACCATTTTTTAGCTTCATCTATTTTGTCAATTTTTTCATAAGATCTGCCAATCCAATAAGCACCCCTGGATTTGCTTATTGGGTAACCAACAGCATTATACAATTGCTTAAAATGTTTAATTGCACTCTCAGGCTTATCCAAGAAGCTTAAGGCCAACCATCCTAAATGCCACTCGGCTTTTGCTAAACTTGAAACTTCAAGCACTCCATGATTACTTAGTAATTTATAGGCTTCACTATATTTTTTTTCATCAATTTTTTTTCTTGCGATAATTAATTTTTGTTTAAACCATGCCTCTGGATTTACCAAAAGATCTGAATTTACTGAGTTTTTATTTATAATCTCCAAAGCCGAATCGTATCTTCCTCTTTTTCTTCTCCATTTCATTCGATCGAATTGCAAGCCAATATCATTTGAAAATTTCGAAGGAACTTTGGATATAGCACTGTCTACACCATAGGACCTAGTCATCAATGCGAATCTAGCGTGATATAATTCTTTATATCCTTTTGGTAGGTATCTGATCGTTCTATTCAATTCCCAGTAATTAGATTCCCATGCCATATAATCTGCTCTTTCAATGAAACCTTGAGAGCCTAGTAAGTTTTTATATTTTCTATAAAAATATCTCAAATCAGACTTACTTAGTTTCGCCGTTTTGAAACCTTTTTTAATAAGTGGAATCCCTATGGTTGTATTTCCTGTAATTATATAAGCTTCTCCTAGCCTGATAAATCCATAACCACTAGTTGGTTCCTCTTCTCTAAAAAAATCTATCACACTCAATGCAGATAAATTTTTAAAGTTAATTTTATGTTCAGCTAAATATCTTAGCCTAGATATTCTTGGCCAATTTTTATTTTTATCAATAAATTTTTTATAATCTTTAAATGTAGCGGAGTTGTTTTTTTGCTTTAAAAACATCCAAGTGACAATTTTTGGTAGTAATTTATCTGAAGATTTGTTTGCTACATTTATTGCCGATTTCCAAGATCTTCTTTTTATATAAGAAAAGGATTTTTTAGCTAAATTAAAATCTTTATCTTTTAGTATAGTTGAGATTTTTCCTGCATAACCTAACATTAATGGTTTTTTTTTTGGAATAATTTGACTCCCTGCCAACCTGCCAATATTTTTTTGAATTTTTATTTCTCCCTGCTTATTTTTTTTGGCAGGTACTAATTTTCTTTGATTGTCCTTTACCTTGATTGAATTGTTTAGAATTTTCCCCCCTTCCTTTTTTGAGATAGTAGCTGACTTCGCTTTAACTTCATTCTTAATGATTTGATAAATATTTTGCTTTGCATTAAAAGCAGGTTTTTCTTTTGGAGAAATCAATCCTGCTATAGAGCTGCCAGCAGTTAAATGAAATAATACTGCAATTAATATTGAAAGTTTGAGATGCTTCATTAAAAAGGTTAATAATGTTTTGTTTTATGTTATGTTTACTTAATTATACAATAAGCAGTTATGTTTAAAGGTTCTATTACAGCTATGGTCACACCATTTAAAAATGGTGATTTAGATGTCGAAAATTTCGAAAAATTTGTTGAATTTCAAATATCAAGCGGTTCTAATGGACTTGTCCCAGGTGGAACCACTGGAGAATCTCCAACACTTGAGCACATTGAGCATAAAAGAATTATTGATCTGTCGGTAAAAATATCTAATGGCCGTGTTCCAATTATTGCTGGGACCGGTTCTAATTCTACAAAAGAAGCGATCGAATTAACAAAGTTTGCAGAATCTGCAAAAGTCGATGCTGCTCTAATTGTTACGCCTTATTATAACAAACCCACTCAAGAGGGACTATATCAACATTACAAAGCAATAAACGATAGCGTCGGTATTCCAATTATTATTTACAATATTCCAGGTCGCTCAGTAGTTGATATGTCAGTTGAAACTATGACAAGACTTTATGAATTAAAGAATATTATTGGCGTCAAAGATGCGACTGGTGATCTTAATAGAGTGACCGAGCAAAAAAAATCTATGGGGAATGATTTTTTAATGCTGAGCGGAAATGATGAAAACAGTTATGAGTTTAACAAAAAGGGAGGGTCTGGATGTATATCCGTTTCTTCAAATGTTGCCCCAAAAATTTGTTCTGAATTTCATCGTTTGTCTTTATCAGGAAATGATATTGAAGCAAAAAAAATTTTTGATAAATTACTGCCTTTACATGAGGTTATGTTCGTTGAAAGTAATCCAGTTCCAGCAAAATATTCATTAAGCCTTTTGAATTTTATGAATGACGAAGTTAGATTACCCTTAGTAACAGGAACTGAAGAATCTAAAAAAATAATAAAAAATGTTTTGGCTGAGTTGTCCATAATTTAAATGAACAAAAAAAACAAACCTGTAGACAACATCGTTTGTCAAAACAGAAAAGCTAGTTTCAATTTTTTTTTTGAAGAAATAATTGAATCTGGAATCGAGTTAGTTGGACCTGAAGTGAAATCATTGCGATCTGGGAAGGCTACTATTTCGGAGTCTTATGCTACAGACCAGGAGGGAGAAATTTTTTTAATTAATTCTTATATTCCTCAATATTTGCAATCTAGTTATAACAATCATGACCCGAAGAGACATAGAAAGCTTTTGTTGAAAAAAAAAGAAATTAGTAAGTTAATAGGAAAAGTTAATAGAGATGGTTATAGTATTGTACCTACTAAAATTTATTTTAATAAAAAGGGAATTGCAAAAGTTCAGATTGCCCTAGCAAAGGGTAAAAAAAATCACGACAAAAGAGAAACTAAAAAAAATAGAGATTGGGATAGAGAAAAATCAAGAATTTTTAGAAAAACTAGTTAATGATATATTTATCCTTTGGCTCCAATTTAAATTCAAAACTAGGAAGTTCTAGATTTATCATTAGCAAATCATATTCGGAATTAACTAAATTTGGAATTCGTATTGTAAAAAAATCATTTTTTTACAAATCCAAGGCATACCCAAACCCAAAAGATCCTGAATTTATTAATACAGTTATTTCCGTAGAATCAAGATTTCATGTAAGAAAACTATTAGACATTATTTTTAAAATAGAAAAAAAATTTGGAAGAATGCGCTCAAACAAGAACGCTCCCAGAGTTTTAGATATTGATATTATTGACTTTCATTCAAGAAATATTAATAATTTGAGAAATTGTTCTGATTTGATAGTACCCCATAGTAGAGTTGCAGATAGACTTTTTGTTTTAATACCTCTCTTGGATGTTGCTTGTAATTGGAAAAATTCACGTACAGGAAAGCATATAAGCTATTTGGTAACAAAAATACAAAAACACGCGGACAATAAGATTACTAAGATATAATTTTTTGATATAGTTTAGGAATGCTTAATCAAGATCAGTTAATAAACAAAATAAAGAGTTACAATAGTTTTGTTGATATTGAAAAAATTAAGCATGCTTTTCGATTCGCTGAAAAGGCTCATGTTAATCAAAAAAGAGCATCTGGAGAAGCCTACATTACTCACCCTTTGCAGGTCGCAAACATTTTAGCTGAATTAAAGTTAGATGGTCCAACAATTACAACAGCTTTGCTTCATGACACCATAGAAGACACAGGGACAACCTTTGAAGACGTAAAAAAATTATTTGGAGATGAAATTGCGGAATTAGTTGAGGGTGTAACAAAGTTATCTCGTTTGGAAGACAAAAGTAAAGAACTGACTTTAGCTGAAAATTTTAGAAAATTAATTTTAGCAACTTCGAAGGATATTAGGGTTTTGCTAGTTAAGTTAGCTGACCGTCTACACAATATGCGAACTTTAGATGCAGTTCTATCGGAAGAAAAAAGAAATAGAATAGCAAAGGAAACTATGGAAATTTATGCTCCTTTAGCAGAGCGTATTGGAATGCACAATGTTAGAGATGAGTTGGAAGATTTATCTTTTAAGGTTTTGAATTTTGAAGCACGAAAGCTTATTTTAGATAGACTAGATAGTATTTTTCCAGATACTCAAAAAACGTTCAGTAAAATTTCAAATGAAATCGATAAACTTTTAAAAGATAATAAAATTGAAGCGGCAATTACTGGAAGAGAAAAATCATGCTTCTCTATTTGGAAAAAAATTCAATCAAAAAGAATTTCTTTAGAGCAAGTGACGGATATTATTGGTTTTAGAATAATTTTAAATAATTCAGACGATTGTTACAAAGTGCTTGGTATTTTTCATCAAAAATGGAAGATGGTTCCAGGAAGGTTTAAAGATTATATATCAACACCAAAATCAAATTACTATTCATCACTACACACAACTGTAATAGGCCCTTTAAATCAAAGAATAGAAATACAAATTAGAACTAAACAAATGCACGATTTTGCAGAAAGAGGTGTTGCATCTCACTGGATATATAAAATTAACGAAAAAGTCGACTTGGAATCTATAAAAAGTTTTAACTGGCTAAAAGACTTAGTTGATTTGCTTGAAAGCGGAGAAAATCCTGAGCACTATTTGGAGTATACAAAGTTACAACTTTTTCAAGATCAGGTGTTTTGCTTTACCCCAAAGGGTGCTGTAATTAGACTTCCTTCCAATGCAACAGCTATAGACTTTGCATATGCTGTTCACTCGGATGTTGGGGACAGTTGTATTGGAGCCAAAATAAATGGAAAAGAATCTCCCTTACAAACTATTTTAGTTAATGGGGATCAGGTAGATATACTCACGTCTCAAAAAAAATCTCCTTCTTTGCACTGGGCTTCTTTTGTAAAAACAGGAAAAGCAAAAGCTTCAATAAAAAAATATTGGAATGATAAAATGCCAGCAAATAAAGAAACTAAAATCCACAAATCTAGTATTTGGGTGTTGTTAAGTCATCAAGCTGGTACCCTGGGAGAGATATGTAGTCTAATCGGACAAAACAAATGTAATATCTATAATGTTGAATTAGTTGATAAAAAAGAAGATTTTTTAAGTTTTATCTTTGATGTTGAAATTAATAATTTAAAAGATTTTACTAATTTAATTTCTGAAATAAAAGTACGATCTATAAATTTTAAGATTATAAGAAATAGAAAGAAAAATATTTAGAATGTTAAGTGAAAATAAAACAATAGAGTTATTGAAGGAAACCAAAGCATTAATAGAGGGTCATTTTATCCTATCTTCTGGTTTGCGTAGCGAGAAGTATGTTCAGTGCGCTAAATTACTTATGCATCCAAATAAGGCAGAAGAAATTTGTAACTCATTGGCTCAAAAAATAAAAGAATCAAAAATAAATTTTGATGCGGTTGTTTCCCCAGCGATTGGCGGAATCTTGGCTGGTTATGAGGTAGCTAGGCATTTGCATGTTCCTAGTTTTTTTACTGAAAGAGTTGATGGGAAGTTTGTTCTTAGAAGAGGTTTTGAATTAAATGAGTTTAAAAATATACTTATAGTGGAAGATGTTATTACAACAGGAAAATCTAGTCTGGAGTGCTCGGAAACAATAGAAAACTTAGGCGGTTCTATTTCTGGATTTGCTTGTATTATTGATAGATCTTCTGGCATTTCTTTAATTCAAACTAAAATAATTTCACAAATTGCTATGAATATACCAACCTTTTCTCCCGATAGTCTGCCCGAACGATTAAAGAATATAAAAGCTGTAAAGCCTGGTAGTAGAGAATTTTTTTAATGAGTTTAAAATATAGACTTGGCGTTAATATAGATCATGTAGCCAGCTTGAGAAATGTAAGGGGTGGCAAATATCCATCCGTATTATTAGCGGCAAAAAAAGCAATTTCATCAGGAGCAGATTCTATAACAGTGCATTTGAGAGAAGATGAAAGACACATAAAACCAAAAGATGTCATATCTTTAAAAAACAAATTAACAAAACCTTTAAATCTTGAAATGGCACTTACCGATAAAATGCTTTCATTTGCGATTAAAATAAAACCAAAATATGTTTGTTTTGTTCCTGAAAAAAGAAAGGAGCTTACTACAGAGGGTGGCTTAAATTTATTTTACAATGAATCCTTTTTGACAAATGCTATCAGCAAACTAAAAAAAAATAATATTAAAGTTTCCTTGTTTATTGACCCCCAAATCAGAAATGTAAAGCAAGCTTTGAAGTTAAAAGTTAACAATGTAGAATTACACACAGGAACTTATTGCAATTTCTTAATCAATAAAAAAAAAGATAAAGCAAAAAAAGAATTTAACAAAATTAGAGCTTCGGCAATTTTTGCTAATAAAAAAAATTTAGGAGTTCACTGTGGTCACGGACTTGACTATGTCTCAACTAAGAAAATTAAAAAAATTGTAGAGATTTCAGAATATAATATTGGACATTTTATTATATCTGAATCTTTATTTTTGGGCTTTGAAAATGTTGTAAATAAATTTGTTAAAATTATAAAAAAATAAAATGGAAATTTTTGGAATTGGAACTGATATTGTTAACATAAAAAGAATTGAAATAATTTTAAAAAAAAATAAAAAGTCTTTTTTGGCTAAAGTCTTTACAAAAAATGAAATTAAGATTTTTTCTAAATACAAATCTAACCAACCATCCAAAATTGCATTGAAATTTGCTGCTAAGGAAGCTTTGTCAAAATCGTTAGGGACTGGAATTGGAGCAAAAGTTTCCTTTTTAGACATCGAAGTTCTCAATGAAACTTCTGGGAAACCCCATTTTCGTATTATAAAAAAAAGTTTAAAAAAAATCAGTTTTAAATTAAGTTTGTCAGATGACTACCCTTGGGCAATAGCTTTTGTGGTAGCTATTAAAATATGAGCAAAAAACTAATTATTGAAAACGTCAAAACTATTTTTGTAGCTTTGATCCTTGCTGTAATTATAAGATCTATTTTAATTCAGCCTTTTTACATTCCGTCCTCATCAATGGAAAAAACTTTACTAATTGGAGATAGGTTGTTCGTTACTAAATATTCATACGGATATAGCAGACATTCATTTCCATTTAGTCCTAAAATTTTCTCAAACAGGATTTTTTTTTCAGAGCCGAAAAGAGGTGATATTATTGTATTCAAAACACCTTCTGACAATAGAACTGATTATATAAAAAGATTAATTGGATTACCAGGCGATACAATACAACTTGCTGATGGTGATTTATTTTTAAATAATAAAAAAATCACAAAAAACTTTGTAAAAAAAACCACTACATTCTGCGGCTCCGGTAAATTTGAAGTTAATGAATTTATTGAAAATATAGATAGTAATGCAAAATATAATATTTTTTATTCAGTAAATAATTCAATGAAGGACACGGATTTATACAAAATACCTTTAAAACATTATTTTTTTATGGGTGATAATCGTGATTGTTCAAAAGATAGTAGATTTTTATCAAGTGTCGGCTATGTTCATCAAGATAACCTGGTAGGTAAAGCTCAATTTTTATTTTTTTCAAATGATAGCAAAATTGGAAATTTATTTACGCCTTGGCTTTGGCACAAATCTATTAGATTTAATCGAATTTTGAAAAAATTAAATTAAATGGATAAAAATATTCTATCTAAAGTAGAAAAAATTTTAAACATAAAATTTAAAAATTTAATTTTTTTAGAAAAAGCACTTACACACAAAAGCATCTCCAAGCTTTCTTCATCCAACAATGAAAGATTAGAATTTATAGGTGATAGAGTACTTGGCTTAGTTATAGCTACTAAATTATCTCAGCTTTATCCTAGCGATCCCGAAGGTTCTTTGGATAAAAAATTAGCATCCTTAGTTAACAAAGTTACATGTTCTGAGATAATTGAAAAATTAAATTTGGGAATTTTTATTTCTTTAAGTTCCTCTCAGAAGAAAAACAAAATAGGACATAAAAAAATTTTTGGTGATTTGTGCGAAAGCTTAATAGGTGCAGTATATTTAGATAGAGGATACACGGAAGCTACTAAGTTTGTCTTATCATTATGGAAAAATAATTTAAAAAGATCAATTCATATTGAAATTGATTCAAAAACTCAACTCCAGGAACATTCTTTAAAAATTTACAAATCTCTTCCTGTTTATAAAAATCTTTCCAACGAAGGCCCATCCCACAAACCTTCATTTAGAGTTTCTGTTAAAATTTCAAATAGCAAAAGCTTTATTGGAGAGGGTACATCTAAAAAAAATGCCCAACAATCTGCTGCAGCTAAATTACTGGAATCGTTAAATATATGATAAAAAAAGCTGGTTTTATTGCTATATCTGGTCCTACGAATTCTGGAAAATCAACATTGCTAAATGCTATTTTTGAAAAAAAAGTTTCTATCGTTTCCCACAAAGTTCAGACTACTTTAAAGTCCCTTGATGCCGTTAAAAACCTTGATGAAACCCAGATGGTTTTTATTGACACACCTGGCTATTATCAAAAAAAAAATGACGCTAATTTTATTAAAGATGTTCTTTCTAGTATAAAGAGATCGGATATACTTTTGATCATTCTAGATATCACTTCAAGATTCGAATATTTGGAGCAAATAGAAAAAATTGTTAAAGATTACAAAAAAAAGAAATTTTTAATTCTAAATAAAATTGATCTAGTTGATAATGATTATATTTTAAATAAAATTTCTACAATTGAGTATATTAAGTTATTTGATGAGGTTTTTTATCTTTCTGCTTTAAAAAATAAAAATATTAAGAAATTGCTTGGCTATCTTTCAAGCTCCCTTCCAGAAAGCGACTGGATCTACAAAAAAAACAACTCAACAAATATCTCCAAAGAAATTTTTTTAGCGGAGATTACTAGAGAGGGGATATTAAAATTTTTAAATCAAGAGATTCCCTACCAGGTAACCATAGAAACTGACAAAATTGTAAAAGCAAAAAATTACACTATACATCAAAAGATTATCGTTATGACCATGAGTCATAAAAAAATTATTCTTGGAAAAGATGGAAGGTCTATTAAATCTATCGGTACCTACGCCAGAGTTGAAATGGAAAAAGTTCTGAAAACTAAATGCAACTTATTTTTAAAAGTTGTATTAAAAAAAAGATAATGATCTGGAAAGATATCGGCTATCTTTTAAAAATTGTTAATTATTCTGAAAATTCTTCGGTCGCTAGTTTTGTTACACATAAGCATGGTTTACACAAAGGTGTTATTTACGGCGCAACATCAAAAAAAAAAAAGAATTACTTACAAATTGGAAATAAATTTTCTTTAAATTGGAAATCTAAAACTGAAGACGCGCTTGGCTATTATGACTTAGAGCTTAAAAATGCAGTGACGGCAAAATTTTTTGACCAACCAGATAAATTAAATTTTATTCAATCTCTTTCTGAACTCTGCTGCAAAGTATTGGCTGAAAGATATGATTATTCTGAATTATTTAATTATACAGATTTGTTTATTAATAACATTGGAGACCCAAATGCTTTAAAATTTTATATTTTGTGGGAAAAGGAATTGCTAAAATCTATTGGATTTGAGTTGAATCCAGATAATAAGAATTTCAATTTTTATAAAAACAATTTATCAGAATGGATTTTAGAAATAGATAATAAAAAATTTTTTTATCCTAATTTTTTAATTGACACTAATAGTAATTGTGAAGATACAGATCTTTATAAGGGATTAATGATTAATAAATTTATCTTTAAAAGATTTATTTTTGAACCTAATAAAATTCGTTTTCCTGAAGTTAGAGATAGAATTGAAAAAAAAATAAATGAAAAAGAACAAAACTGACAGTTTCACAGTAGACGAATTAAAGAATCAATTTGCTAAAAAATATTTAGCCTATGCTCTTTCTACAATTACTCAACGAGCCTTGCCAGATGTTCGTGATGGTCTAAAACCTGTTCATAGAAGATTAATCTATGCTATGCATTTATTAGACCTAACCTCCAAATCTAGTTTTAAAAAATCAGCCAGGGTAGTAGGAGATGTTATTGGTAAATTTCATCCTCATGGTGATCAATCTGTTTATGACGCTCTTGTAAGGTTAGCTCAGGACTTTTCTACTAAATACCCACTTATCAACGGGCAGGGTAATTTTGGCAACATAGATGGCGATAATGCTGCAGCCATGAGATATACAGAAACTAAACTTACAGAGGTGTCTGAGTTTTTATTAAAAGATATTGAATTTAATACAGTAGATTTTCGAAAAACTTATGATGGGGAGCTAAGTGAACCAGCTGTTCTGCCATCAGCTTTTCCAAACTTGTTAGCCAATGGTTCTTCAGGTATCGCAGTTGGAATGGCCACTAATATACCTCCGCATAATCTAGAGGAAATATGCAAGTCAATTATTTATCTTAATAATAATAAAAATTCTAACATAAAAGATTTATTAAAAATTATAAAAGGTCCGGATTTTCCAACTGGAGGAATCCTTAATTTGAATAAGTCCGAAATGATAAAAACCTATAGTACAGGCAGGGGTTTTTTTGAATTAAGAGCAAAATACAAAGTTGAAGATTTGGGAAAAGGGCAGTATCAAATATCTATAAATCAAATTCCATATCAGGTTAACAAATCAAAACTAATTGAAAAAATTGCAGACCTTATAATAAATAAAAAAAATAAATTAATAGATAACGTTATTGATGAATCCGATGAAAATATAAGAATTGTTATTCGTCCAAAAAATAGAAATATTGACCCGGTTATTCTTATGAATAGCCTATATCAGCAGACAGATTTAGAGATAAAATTTTTTTTGAATATGAATGTTCTAAATAACAAATTAGAACCAAAAGTAATGTCAATTAAAGATGTTCTTTTAAGTTTTTTAAAACATCGATATATAATTTTAGAAAGAAAATCTAATTACTCTCTTAGCAAAATCAATATAAGACTTGAGATATTAAAGGGGTTCTTAATCGCATTTAAACATTTAAATAATATTATTAAGATTATAAGAAATTCAAACAACCCCAAAGCTGAACTTATAAAAAAATACAAATTTACAGAAAATCAAGTTATTGCAATTTTGGATATGAAATTACGTAGCTTGAGAAAAATTGAAGAAAAAGAAATTAAAGATGAAAATAATAAGCTATTAAATAATAAAAAATATTTATTAAAGTTGCTTTCTTCCAAACCACTACAAAAAAAAGAAATTAACGAAGAGATAAATAAAGTTATTTTGAAATTTGGTGAAAATTCACCTTACGGTCCAAGAAAAACTTCCATTGAGAAGTTTAATAGAATTGAAGCAAGTGAGTTAGATGAGGAATTAAAATCTACGGACCCAGTAACTATTATTTTATTAAAAACTGGTTTTTTAAAACCTCGAATTGGTCATGTAATTTGCAAATCAGACCAAGATTTTTCAGAAAATGAATATCTTTATGTTAATGGAAAAAAATCTGACAAATTTATTTTTTTATCCTCTTTTGGAAAAGCTTATGCATTGAATGGAGAAAATTTAGTTTTTGGTTTGCAGAAAGGAAAGCCTTTTTCTTCTTATTTCTCTCTCGCCAATAATGAACAAATTGTTGATGCTTTTTTATATAAAGAAAATAAAAAAATTTTACTTTGCTCTAATAGTGGATATGGATTTTTTATTAATTCAAATAATCTTATTTCGAATAAACGAAGTGGAAAAAAAGTTTTTAAACCTAAAAAAAATGACTATTTGCATTCATCGGCTCAAGTTAACGACAATCAGAAATATATTTTTCTATTAACTCAAAAACAAAATTTGACTAGAGCATTAATTTTCAAATTAAAAGATATTCCTGAGCAGGAAAAAGGTAGCGGAGTAATTCTTTTTAAACAGCAAAAATCTAGCCTTTACGCCTTTACTTTTGTAGAAAGTAATTTGAAACTGCTTGATAATTATTTAAATCCAATCAAAAGAAAGGAAAATTTTAAAAATTTTCTAACAAATAGGGGTAATTCTGGTAAAGTTATCAAAATTGCCAATGACTTTACTAGCTTGTTTAGGGGATACGAAAACAATAGGAAATTATTATAATGGATAAAAAAAAATTAAGAAAATGTCTTTCTCTTTTTTCAACAGGTGTCACATCTATAATATCTAAGAGTTCTTCAATTTATACAGGAATTACTGTCAATTCATTTAGTTCAGCTTCATTGAATCCTCCTTTAGTGATGTGGTGTATTGATAAAAAATCGTCATCACTAAAATCTTTCTTATCTATCAAAAATGATTACACCATTGTTTTTTTGTCAAACAGCCAAAGATCAATTTCCAATAAACTTGCTAGCTCAGATAATAATTTTAATAAAATTTTCTACAATGAAATTACAAAAAAATCACTTGGTTTCATAAACTGCAAAATATTTAAGAAATATAATATAGGCGACCATTATATTATTGTTCACAAGGTTATAAAATTTGAGATTTTGTCTAAAAAAAAACCTTTAGTTTTTTTTAATAGCAAATACGTTAACTAATTATTTATAAATTTCTCGACCACTTCATTTGCAAAATAAGTAATGATTGCATTTGCGCCAGCTCTTTTAAAAGAAATCATTGTTTCGTAAATTGCATCTTCTGATATTATTTTATTTTGAATCGCGTTTTTCATCATCGTGTATTCACCCGATACATTGTAAGCAATTACTGGAATGTTAAATGTATTTTTAACTTGAGTAATTATATCGAGATAAGCAAGACCTGGTTTGATCATTACCATATCTGCACCCTCTTTGATATCTAGCGAAACTTCTCTCAAAGATTCTTTTGAATTGTGGAAATCCATCTGGTAATTTTTTTTATTAGTTTTTAATTTTGATCCACTGCCTACAGCACTTCTAAATGGACCATAAAAATTTGAAGCAAATTTTGCTGCATATGACAAAAGCAGAGTGTTTTGAAAATTATTTTTTTCTAATGATTTTCTTATTTCACCTATTCTTCCATCCATCATATCAGAAGGGGCAAGTATGTCACAACCAGCATTAGCTTGAATTAAAGATTGTTGGATAAGAACTTCAATAGTTTTATCGTTATTAACTATTTCATTCTCAAGAATACCATCATGTCCGTGCGAAGTGTAGGGATCAAGTGCTACGTCACAAATAACACCTATCTGATTATTAAATTTTGCTTTTATTTCCTTAACGGCTCGACATATTATATTATTTTCATTTAAAGCTTCAGATCCTAAAAAATCTTTTTTCTCATTATCTATTTCTGGAAATAAAGCGACAGCAGGTATTTTGTTTTTAATAGCTCTCGAAACAATTTTTTCAAGATTATCTACACTAAATTTGTAAACTTCAGGCATTGAAGGTATTTCTTCATTTACGTTTGTTCCATCTTTAATGAAAATAGGAAGTATTAGATCAGAACTTGAAATTAAGTTTTCCTGAACAATACTTCGTGACCACGAATGCATTCTTGATCTTCTGAGTCTAGTTAATGGAAACATGGTTGAATAATTTATATTTATAGTTGTTTTAATTTTAAATATTGGATTAATATATACCAAATATTGTAGTTTTTTTGTCTTTCTTGTATATATCTAGTCCTTAATGAAAAAAGAACTCATTTTCTTAACTAAAAAAATTATTATTGCATCTGATCATGCAGGATACCCTTTAAAAGAATTAATTAAAAAAGAGCTAAAAAAAATGAATCTAAATATTCTGGATTTGGGAACATCTAACAAATCAATATCTGTCGATTATCCTTTTTATGCAAAGAAACTATCTAAAAAAATTAATTCTAAAAACATGGGCGTTCTTATTTGTGGCTCTGGAATTGGTATGTGTATAGCCTCTAATCGTTTCAAAAATGTAAGGTCAGCTTTGATTAATTCTAAAAAGTCATCAATTCTTTCAAGACAGCATAACGATGCAAATGTTATGTGTCTTGGGGCTCGACTAACTCCAAATAAGATTGCGATACAAAGTGTTTTCACTTTCTTAACTACAAAATTTGAAGGCGGTAGACATTCAAAGAGAGTCAAGTTACTAAATTAATTTATGTCAAAAGAAAATATAACTTTAAATAATTTTTTTAAACTAAGAGCTGAAGAAGCTGATCCTGATTTGTATGGCTCTATTGTTGGCGAGCTTGATAGACAAAGAACACACTTAGAACTTATCGCTTCTGAAAATATTGTATCGCAGGCTATACTTGACGTTCAAGGCTCAGTGCTAACTAATAAATATGCGGAAGGCTATTCCGGAAAAAGATATTATGGTGGTTGTGAATTTGTTGATATTGCTGAAGACCTTGCCATTGAAAGAGTAACAAAATTATTTAATGTTAAATTTGCAAATGTTCAGCCACACTCAGGTGCCCAAGCTAACGGAGCAGTTTTTTTAGCATTGTTAAATCCAGGCGATACTATTCTAGGCATGGGTATTGACCAGGGGGGCCACTTGACCCATGGCGCTCCACCAGCACAATCCGGAAAATGGTTTAATGCAATTTCTTACGGTGTAGATAAAGAGACAGGACTAATTGATTATGATAAAGTTTTAACTCTAGCTAAAGAAAACAAACCTAAATTAATTATTGCTGGAGGAAGTGCGTATTCAAGAATAATTGATTTTAAAAAATTCAGAGAAATTGCAAATGAGGTTGATGCTAAACTTTTAGTAGACATGGCTCATTTTTCTGGTCTTGTAGCCGGGGGTGTTTATCCAAATCCATGCGATTTTGCTGATGTTGTAACCTCAACAACACATAAAGTTTTAAGAGGACCTAGAGGTGGAATAATTTTAACTAACAATGAAGATTTAGCAAAAAAATTTAATTCCGCAGTATTTCCAGGCTTGCAGGGAGGTCCTTTGATGCATATTGTTGCTGCAAAAGCGATTTGCTTTAAAGAAGCTTTATCTGATGATTTTAAAATATATGCAAAAAATGTTGTGGCTAATGCTAAAATTTTATCTGAAACTTTGAGTGGCCTTGGTTTGAAAATTTTTTCTGGTGGAACTGATACCCATTTAGTTTTAATTGATTTAAGACCCTTCGGATTAACCGGAAAAGAGGCCGAAAAATCTCTAGGAAAAGCAAATCTTACATGCAATAAAAATGGAATACCCTATGACGAACAAAAACCATGGATTACCTCCGGAATAAGACTTGGAACACCAGCTTGTACGACCAGAGGTCTTGGATTACCTGAATTTAAACTAATAGCCGAATACATAAATGAAGTTTTGATTGGCTTCAAAGATAATAAAGATGATAATTCTGCTGCTGAAAAAAAAATAGCAACTAAAGTAAAGGAGCTTTGTTTGAAGTTTCCAATTTATTAAATTTTTATGATCTGCCCATTTTGCAAAGATAAAGATACTTCTGTAATAGATTCTAGAGCGACAGAAGATGGAACGGCTATTAGAAGAAGAAGAGTTAGTAGTTGCTGCAATCAAAGATTTACAACTTTTGAAAGAGTTCAATTTAGAGAAATTATTGTGATTAAAAAAAATGGAAGAAAATCACCATTTGATCGTGATAAACTAACAAGATCCGTGATGATCTCTTTGAGAAAAAGACCAGTCGATGCCGACACAACTGAAAAGTTTATTTCAAAAGTATACAGAAACCTGGAAGACCTAGGACAAAATGAAGTCATGTCTACAACAATAGGAAAATTTGTTATGGATGGACTGAAAGAATTAGACCCTGTTGCATATGTGAGATTTGCTTCTGTTTATACAAATTTTAAAGAAGTAAAAGATTTTGAAGAATTTGTGGACAAAATCAATGTCCCTAAAAATAAATAATTTTTATAATAAATATTTTTCTAACTTAGCTATTAACTTAGCTAAAATAAATAAATACATAACCTCGGAGAATCCATCTGTAGGTTGCGTTGTGGTAGATTTTCAAAATAAGATTTTATCTACAGACTATACTTCAGAAAAAGGAAGGCCTCATGCCGAATTTAATGCGCTCAATAAACTTAAAAGCAAAGTTAAGAAAAAAATTTTTGTTTCTTTGGAGCCTTGCAATCATTATGGAAAAACACCCCCTTGCACACATCTAATTTGCAAAAAAAATGTAAAAGAAGTGCACTGTTCCAATATTGACATGAATCCATTCGTAAAAGGCAAGGGGATTAATTTTTTAAAACAAAGCAAGATTCTTACTGCTGTTCATTCTTTGCATAAAGATATTTTTTATAGAAAATATTCATACGCAATGATGAAAAAAATACCACATGTTAGTGCCAAGTTAGCTTTAACAAAAAACCTATCTACCGTTTTTCAAAATAAAAAATATTTCACTAATTCTAAATCTTTAAAATTTGCTCATTTACTTAGATATAAAAATGATTCAATCTTGATAGGTAAAAAAACATTAAATAAAGATTTACCTAAATTAAACTGCAGACTGAGGGGCTTAGAAAAATTTTCACCAAGGATTTTTTTAATTAATTCAAATCTTTCTTTTCAAAAAAAACAATTACTTATGTACCCTAAAAATACAGTTGTTTTTCATGCTAGCTCCGATTTAAACAAAATATCTAAATTAAAAAAATATTTTCTTTTGGAAAAAATAAAAGAAAATCATGGCATATTATCAGCTACTGAGATGCTTAAAAAAATATATAACTATAATTGTAGAAGATTGCTTATCGAGGGTGGCTTGGAAACTATTAAATATTTTCACAAACACATGTGTATTAATAAATTTTACCTTGTAAAATCAAATCTACAAAGCAAAAATACTAAGAATTTGGCTTCTAATTTTGTAAAATTATTGTCTGGTAACAATTTAGACAAATATAAGGTAAAAATTAATTTAGATAACAACTATTTATTTAAGATTTAAATGTTTACCGGAATTATAAAAAAAACAGGAAAAGTTTCCAAAGTTGAAAAAAAAAACAAAGGTTATGAAATTGAGGTTCTTTCTAACTTGGTATTTACAAAAAAAGATATTGGCACATCAATATCTATAAATGGCACTTGCTTAACTTTAACCAAAATTTTAAAAAAACGTTTAACTTTTTTTGTATCTTACAAAACTTTTGAAATAACAAATTTTCAATATTTAAAAAAAAATACCTTAGTTAACATAGAAAAGTCATTAAAATTTGGAGATGAAATAGCTGGCCATTTTGTGCAAGGTCATATTGATACCACAGGAAAAGTTATATCAATAAAGAAACTGTCTAAAACTTGGTCTATAGCTATTAAAATCGACAAGAAATTTTCAAGATTATTAATTGACAAGGGGTCTGTTGCTATCAATGGTGTTTCATTGACCATTGTTAAGTCTTCTAAAAATCAAATTGCTTTAGTCGTGATTCCTCATACACTTAAATTAACCAATATCATTTCATTAAAAAATAATGATATTGTAAATATAGAGTTTGATATAGTTATTAAATATCTTTCTAAAATTAGCCAAAAATGAAAAAAAAATCTAAATTTACCAAAATTGAAACTATTATTTCTGACGCAAAAAAAGGGAAAATTTTTATTTTGGTAGATGATGAAGATCGAGAAAATGAAGGAGATTTAATTTTTATGGCAAACAAAACAACTCCAGAAAAAATTAATTTTATGGCAAAATATGGCCGGGGCCTAATTTGCTTGGCTCTAGATAAAAAAAAATCAGATGAACTTGGTTTGCAATTAATGCCTAGCTCCAACCAATCCAGATTAAAAACAGCTTTTACTATTAGTATTGAAGCCAGAAAAGGGGTCACGACTGGTATTTCTGCTTACGATAGATCAAAAACTATTTCTGCTGCTATAAAAAAAAATGCTTCCAAAAAAGATATTTCAACACCCGGTCATATTTTTCCTTTAGTTGCAAGGAGTGGGGGCAGTTTAGTTAGGGCGGGTCATACGGAAGCCTCTGTTGATATTGCAAAATTATCAAAAACTGGATCGTCTGCTGTGATTTGTGAAATCATGAACGACGATGGAACAATGGCAAAAAGGGATCAGTTATTTAAATATGCAAAAAAACACAAACTTAAAATTGCTAAGATTGAAGATTTAATTTCATATAGGTTAAAAAAAGAAACTTTAGTTGATTTTAAAGAAAGCAAGATTTTAAATATTGGTAAATCAAATTATATCTTAAAAACTTTTATCAATAGGATTGATAGGCTAGAGCATTACGCGATTATCAAAGGATCAATTTCAAATAAACTTACCCCAAAAGTTAGAGTGCTCTCATCAAGTTCTATAGATATATTTTTAAACAAAAGTATTAATACCAAAATAAATAAAACTCTTAATTATTTTGAAAAATCTAATTCTTCAGTATTGTTGGTTATAAAACAAAGAGGTATGCTAGATATGCCAAATATAGTTTCCTCAAACCATAAAGACAAAAACCCTTCCAATGATAATGCCTTAAGATATTATGGAATTGGTGCTCAAATTTTAAAAAAATTAAAAATAAAGAATATGATTTTAGTTTCTAGAACAAAAAAAAGACTTGTTGCCCTGGATGGTTTTGGTATTAAAATTTTAAAACAAGAGATCATTAAATGAAAAAGAAAGGTTTAATAGTAATTTCTGACTACTACAGTGACATTTCTAAAAATTTACTTAAATATTGTTTGATCACATTGAAACAGAACGGTCTTGATGTTGACGTCAAAACAGTTTCTGGATCTTTGGAAATTCCTACTTTAATTTCATGCAAAGTAAAAAACAAAAAATATAAATTTTTTATTGCACTAGGCTGTATTATAAAGGGAAAAACTCCTCATTTTGATTTTATTTCATCTGCAATTACAAATTCATTATTAAGTATTTCAATTGATCATAAGTTGCCGGTTTCTAACGGTATTATTACGTCTCTTAATTACAAGCAGGCTATTGAGAGAAGCTCCATCAAAAGAAATAAAGGTATTGAGGCTGCTACAGCTGTTGTTTCTTTATTAAAGCATTTTTAGTTTATGAATGGAAATTCTAGACTTATTGTAGTTCAAAAAATTTACGAAAAAATTAGTGACTCAAGCCATGAAATAACATTTCCAAAAAGTTCCTACATACGAATTATAAAAAAAGTCTTCCATGGTTTTTTTGAAAAAGAAAAAGATTTAGATGAAATTTTATTAAACAACCTGTCTGAAAATATAAGTTTTAAAAATTTAGATATGATTCTTAAAATCATATTAAAAGCAGCAATTTACGAACTAAGCTACATGCCCAAAATACCCTTTAAGGTTGTTATTGGTGAATATATGGCTGTTACTGAAATGTATTATGAGACCAAGCAAAAATCCTTAGTTAATGCAGTCTTAGATTCTGTTCTAAAGAGCAAAAAAACTTAATTTATTAGTATTATTAAATAACTTAACTCGAAAATTGTCTAAGTTTATGTTGATTTTACTTGCAAATCTTGGCATGTATCCTTTTTTTTAAAACCAACAAAATAAAGGAATTAAAATATGTTAAGTCCAAGTTTAGTATTAAATTTAGTTATCATCTGCGGAATTGTTTCAGTTCTTTACGGCTTTATCTCAAGTAAGCAAATTTTAAATGCAAGCCCAGGAAATGCTAAAATGCAAGAAATTGCATCTGCTATTCAGATTGGTGCAAAAGCATATTTAAACAGACAATATAAAACAATTGCAATTGTTGGTTTTGCAGTTTTGGTTTTAATTGTTTTTTTATTTAGTCCATGGGTTGGCTTGGGTTATTTAGTTGGAGCAACTTTATCTGGAATAGCTGGTTATGTAGGAATGTTAATTTCTGTTCAAGCAAACGTAAGAACAGCAGAAGCATCTAGAAAAGGTTTGGCTCAAGGATTACACGTTGCTTTTAAATCTGGTGCAGTAACTGGAATGTTAGTAGCTGGTTTAGCTCTTTTATCAATCGCAGTTTATTATTATATTTTGCTTGAATACAAAGTTGAAGAAAGAGAAACTGTTAATGCACTTGTTGCTTTGGGTTTTGGTGCATCTCTAATTTCTATTTTCGCAAGATTGGGTGGAGGAATTTTTACCAAAGGTGCGGATGTTGGTGCTGATTTGGTTGGAAAAGTTGAGGCAGGGATTCCTGAAGATGACCCTAGAAATCCGGCTGTAATAGCTGATAACGTAGGAGATAACGTAGGAGATTGTGCTGGTATGGCTGCGGATTTGTTTGAAACTTACGCAGTAACTATTGTAGCAACTATGGTTTTGGCTTCTATATTTTTTAATGGCGATATGGGCATGATGATCTACCCTTTAAGTATTGGTGGAGCTTGCATTTTAACTTCTATCTTAGGAACTTTTTTTGTTAAGCTTGGAAAAAGCAAAAATGTTATGAACGCACTTTATAAGGGGTTTGTTGTTTCGGCTGTTTCGTCTTTAGCAATTTTATATCCAGTTACAGATTACGTAATTGGTTTTGCAAACGAATATACTGTTAATGGTAAAACATTTAATGGAATGAGCTTGTATTATTGTGGAATAATTGGCTTAGTTATTACAGGTTTATTAATCTGGATTACTGAATACTACACAGGGACTGAATATAGACCTGTTAGAAGTATTGCAAAATCATCTACAACAGGACATGGAACAAATGTTATTCAAGGATTGGCAGTTTCTATGGAAGCTACGGCTATACCAGCATTAATTATCGTTGCTGGAATTCTTGCAACAAATTCCATTGCAGGACTTTATGGAATTGCCATATCTGTTACTACCATGTTAGCCTTAGCAGGAATGGTTGTCGCACTTGATGCTTATGGTCCGGTAACTGATAATGCCGGTGGTATTGCTGAAATGGCAAAGTTACCAAACAATGTTAGAAAAACTACTGACGCATTAGATGCGGTGGGGAATACAACTAAAGCTGTAACTAAAGGTTATGCGATTGGTTCTGCAGGCTTAGGTGCTTTGGTATTGTTTGCTGCTTACGTTGAAGATATTAAGCATTTTTCTGGTGTTGCAGGATCAAAATTAGAAGGGATTGTTGTCACTTTTGACTTATCTAACCCATATGTTGTTGTTGGGTTATTAATTGGTGGAATGCTTCCTTATTTATTTGGATCAATGGGCATGCAGGCAGTTGGAAGAGCCGGCGGAGCTGTTGTCATTGAAGTTCGAAGACAATTTAAAAAATTTCCAGGTATTATGAAGCGAACACAGAAACCGGACTATGCTCGTCTTGTTGATTTATTAACTAAATCTGCCATTAGAGAAATGATTATACCTTCTCTTTTGCCAGTTTTATCTCCAATAGTTTTGTATTTTATAATTCTGTTTATAGGGGGACAGGTTGCTGCTTTAGCTTCTGTCGGCGCCATGTTACTTGGTGTAATTATTACAGGATTATTTGTTGCTGTTTCTATGACTGCTGGTGGTGGCGCATGGGACAATGCAAAAAAATATATTGAAGATGGTCATCACGGTGGAAAAGGTTCAGATGCTCATAAGGCAGCTGTTACAGGTGACACAGTTGGAGATCCTTACAAAGATACCGCAGGACCTGCAGTAAATCCAATGATCAAAATAACAAATATTGTAGCCCTACTTTTGTTAGCTCTAATTGCCGGGTAAGTATTTAATTTTTTCGAATTTTTTTTTCATATCTCTTTCTCATACTATTAAGCAATTTTTTTGAGAAAGAGCGATTTAAACTATTGGATGCAGTGTAAGTTTCTGAAAAGTCAATATCTTTAAGATTTTCCTTATCTAACATTTTTTTTTTTACCAAAACTCCTCTGTTATTAAAATTTAAGTAGAGCAAATTACTTTCTATAATTTTTGTAGAACCAAAAAAATTTTTTTTTGAAATAATCTCACCATATATCCAAGTGTCTTTTGCGGTAAATTCAAAAAAAATACTTTCTCCAAGCAAATTTGTTACATCATTTTTGTTGCTCTGGTTAACTTTTAATATTTTTTCTTTTTCAGATAAATTTATGATGCCACTTAACTTAACATTATCTTTAATTGAGCAAGAGATGAGTACGAAAGAAATTGCAGTAGTTAGTAAAATATTTTTCATACTTGCTCTAAATGGTTACTTATGTAAGTAAAAATTGCTCTAATTAACTGATTTATACATATAAATTTGTTGATTAATCTATATATTTTGGTATTTAAAATAACAATATTTATTTATATATTTAATTTATGGCTGTTCCAAAAAGCAAGACATCAAAATCAAAAAAAGGCATGAGAAGATCTCACAGGTCTGCTGTTTTTAAAAATATCATAGAAGATAAAAAAAGTGGCGAATATAGGCTTTCACATCAGGTTGACCAAAAAACGGGCATGTACAACGGAAAACAAATTTTTAAACCAAAAATTTAATATTATATTATTATGAGTAGCTTTGACTACACTATTGCTATTGATGCAATGGGTGGAGACAATTCACCTAAAAAAATTATTGATGGAATTGGTTTTTTTTTAAAAGAAGATAAAAGTATTTTTTTTAATATTTATGGTGACAAAGCTTTAATACAAAAGCACATTAGTGAAAACAAAAAAATTTACGAATCCCATTATAAAATTTTTCACTGCACAACAAAAGTTGAAAATGAAAATTCAGTACGTGATGCAATAAGAATAGGAAAGGACAGTAGCATGTGGCGTGCTATTGATAGTGTAAATAAAAAAGAATCAGATTTAATCGTATCATCTGGAAATACCGGTGCTTTACTTGTAATCTCCAAGTTATTAATTAAAATGATTGATGGAATTGACAAACCTGCCATAGCAGGTCTCTGGCCAAATTTTAAAGGCACAAGCATAGTAATGGATTTGGGTGCAAATATTGAGTTTAACGAAAAAAACTATCTAGATTTTTCAAAGATAGGTGCTGAACTTTATAGGGTCATATTTGAAAAATCAGAACCAGTTGTTGCGTTATTAAACGTTGGATCAGAAGAAGTTAAAGGCCATGAAGAATTGAAAAACTCTTTTAACAAGCTAACAAATCAAAAAAATAACTTCTTATTTCATGGATATCTAGAGGGAAATCAAATTAAAGATGGTAATGTTGACGTGATAGTTACTGATGGATTTTCTGGCAATATAGCTTTAAAGACTGCAGAAGGAACTGTTAATTTTATAACTTCCGAGATTAAGAAAATTTACTCAAGTTCTTTTTTTGGAAAGTTTTGCTATTTAATAAGCTTTTTTATTTTTAGAAAAATTAAAAAAACATTAGATCCTAGGAAATACAATGGTGGAATCTTTTTAGGATTGAATGCACCTGTTGTCAAAAGTCATGGAGGAGCAGATTCTTTGGCTTTCTATTACTCGCTAAAACTTTCTGCTAAAATTTTAAGAGGAAACTTGCTTAAAAGCATTAAGCTTAACTTTAATAATGATTAATACCAACTCAACTCTTTATGGCTTCAATGAAAAATTTAAATTTATTAATCACCTTTTAATCAATAATCAGCTGCCCAGATCAATTATTTTTAATGGGGAGCGGGGGACTGGAAAGAGAACTTTTTTGTTTCATTTTTTTGCTTATTTGCACTTAAGTAAGGTTGAAAAAATTAACTATGATAATGACTTTTGCATAAAAAATTCCAAAATTTTGGAGAGAATCTGCAGCAATGCATTGCCAAACATTAAAATTATTAAAAAAATTGAGAAAAGCCAAGACATAACAATTGATCAAATTAGGGAGGTAATTTTGTTTTGTAGTTACGAAGCTTTTGAAAAACAACCTAGATATATTTTAATACAAAATGTGGAAAATATGAATTTGAACGCATCAAATGCATTGTTAAAAATTTTAGAAAAGCCCCCCGCTAATACTTATTTTTTTTTGAATAAAAACTCCAATTCAAAAATTCTCAGCACAATTAATTCAAGATGCCATAATTTTAATCTAAAAATTAACACTTTAGAATCAGATTTAATTTTTAAAAAATTAGTAAACCAATTTGATTTAAAAAAATTTAACAATTTTAATATTTTTAATTCCTATGACACGCATGGATCCAAAATTAACAGAATCTCTTATTTATTAAAAAATAGAATAGATGATTCAAGTTTATTAGAAATCATAAAATTTTGCCTAATGGATTTTAAAAAAAACAAAAATTATGAAGCTTTTTGTTTTGCAGGCGAATTTGCAAAAAATTTTTTTAGAATTCGTTTTGAAGAAAATTTTAAAAAAACAAACTTTTTTTACAAATTATTTGTTGCTAATATTGAAAAAAATCTTAAATTTAATCTAGATATAAATTCAACTATTCAAATATTGAATAAAATGAGCTAATGAAAAAATCTTTTTTTGTTACCACACCCATATATTACCCATCTGCAAAGCCTCATATAGGTCACGCTTACAGTAGTATTTCTGCTGATGTTATAGCCAGATTTAAAAGACTTGATGGATTTGATGTTAATTTTTTAACTGGAACAGATGAGCACGGCCAAAAAATTCAAAAATCAGCTTTGAAAGAAAATTTAAAACCTATTGATTTTTGCAATAAAATTTCTAAAGTTTTTTCAGATCTATCCTTAGCCTTAAACCTATCCAATACTGACTTTATTAGGACTACAGAAGAACGTCATATAAATACAGTTCAAAGATTGTGGAAAATTCTGGAAGAAAAAAATTACATCTATTTATCAAAATATAGCGGCTGGTACTCGATTTCAGACGAAGCTTTTTATTCCGAAAATGAAATTGTTGAAGAGAATAATAAAAAAATATCTCTATCCACTAAAAGCTCAGTTGAGTGGGTTGAGGAAGAATCTTTTTTTTTTAAACTTTCAGAATTTCAAAATATATTGCTAGATTTTTATGAGAAAAATCCAAATTTTATTCAACCACAATCGAGAAAAAATGAAGTGATTAGTTTCGTTAAAAGTGGTTTGAAAGATCTTTCCATATCAAGGACATCTTTTAATTGGGGTGTCCCAGTTCCAAATAATGATAAGCATATTATTTACGTTTGGTTAGATGCGCTTGCTAATTACGTTACAGCATCTAATTTTTTTAACAAAGACTCTTTCTGGCCAGCTGATGTTCATGTCATAGGAAAAGATATTTTAAGATTTCATGCTGTCTATTGGCCAGCATTTTTGATAGCTGCAGAAATTCCTTTGCCAAAAACAGTGTTTGGCCATGGTTGGATTTTGTCAGGAGATGAAAAAATGTCCAAATCAAAAGGTAATATTTTAGACCCACTCGAAATTGTTGAGGAATTTGGACTTGATCAAATTAGATATTACTTAATGAAAGAAGTAATTTATGGATTAGATGGAAAAATTAATATAGATAATTTAAAAAATTGTATCAATAGTGATCTTGCAAACAATATTGGAAATTTAAGTCAAAGAATTTTTACCTTAATTAATAAACATTTTGAAGGAAAGGTTCCTAATCCAAAAAAAATATCCAATGCCGATAAGGCTATTTTGTCTTGCCCACTAGAAATGATAAAAAAAACAATGAATCATTATGAAATTCACAATTATATTAGAGAGATTGTTGCTTACTCATCTAGAATTAATAAATATGTTAATGACCAAGAGCCTTGGGCTAAAATTAAAAATTCAGACGAAAAAGTAGCTGATATTTTATATGTTTCAATCAACGCTTTAAAAAATATATTTATTTTATTGAACCCTATAATCCCAACTAAATCAGAATATTTTCTTTTTTGCCTAGGCATTCCCAAAGAAGAAATATCCTTTGAGTTGATAAATAAGAACTTAAATGCAAACTCCAAATTAACAATGCCTGGCTTGCTATTTAAAAAAATATTATAATGTTCGTTGATTCTCACTGTCATCTCACTTTCGAACCTATGGTAAGTAACCTGCGAAAAGTGATTGAAAATTGTGCTAAAGCAAATGTTGGCACGCTTTTGACCATTGCTACTAACATTGAATCATCAATAAAATGTAGTGAAATTTCCCAAAATTATGAAAATGTATATTCCTCAATTGGTATACATCCGTCAGAAGCCCATATTACAATTAATAATGATGATCAAATTCAAACTCTTTATAAACTTAATAATAAAAATATTGGCTATGGAGAAACTGGATTGGATTTTTTCCACTCTTCTAAAAATAAAAAAAGACAAATAGAATTATTTGAGAAACATATAGATTATGCAACTAAAGATGATGCAACTGTTATTGTTCACACAAGAGATGCTGAGGACGAAACTTTGAGTATTATTAAAAATAATTTAAAGAGTAGAGATGTCAGGTTCTTAATACATTGTTTTACTGGCACTATGGAATTTGCAAAATCTTTGCTTGATTTGGGTTGTTATCTGTCATTTAGTGGTATTATAACTTTTAAAAATACTACAGAACTTCAAAATGTTGCCAAATACGTACCCCTAAGCAATATGTTAATAGAAACTGATGCACCTTTCCTTGCGCCAGAACCTTTTCGTGGAAAGAAGAATTTACCAGAAAATGTTATTTATGTAGCCAGGAAAATTTCAAATTTAAAAAAAATTACTCTTAGTCAGGTTGAAATAAAAACCTCTGATAATTTTTTTACTGTTTTTAATATTAATTTATGAAAATTGCTATTCTTCTACCTCAAAAAGAGTCTTACACTGATATGAAAGCCGGTTCTGTTTCTATTTTTGTTAACAATCATCTCTCAACTTCTATATTTAAAAAAAATACTAAAATATATGGTGCACCAGCCAAAGCACCTCTAGACAAAAAAAATTTTTTTCCCATAAAGAGTAATAAAAAAATTTTTACTAACAGATCTTATGTCAATAACTTTTCATTAAAAATTGACAATAATGTAGAAATTATTGAATTGCACAACAGACCTAAATATTTTTATTTTTTAAAAAATAAATTCCCTGATAAGAAATTTATTATATATTTTCATAACGATCCTAATGATTTAGATGGAGCCAGAACAGTTAAAAATAGAAAATTTATTTTATCTAATTGCGATAAGATTATATGTTTAAGCAAATGGATAAAAAATAAATTTTTAGAAGGTTTGGAAAATAACTTAGAATCTTCTAAAGTTAATGTTTTTTATCCTGGTATTAATCCATCAAATAAAATTCAAACTAAAAAAAAAATAATACTGTTTGTTGGGAAGTTAAACGCTGACAAGGGTTATGACCTGTTTATAAATGCTGCTTCTAAGTTTGTTAAAATGAATCCAGAATGGAAAGCTATAGCAGTAGGGTCCGAAGAGAGAAGAGTTATATCAAAAAACATACATGTAAGTGAATTGGGAGATCTAACAAACAAAAAGGTTCTGAGGCTTTACGAAATATCATCAATAGCCATAGCAAACTCAACTAGGGATGAGCCTTTAGGAAGATTGCCACTTGAAGCTTCCAGCAGGGGATGCCTTCCAATAGTTTCTCGATCAGGTGGTTTGACAGAAACTTTACATAAAGAATGTATTGTTTTGAAAAAAAATTCTGTAAATCTTTTGTTGTCAAAATTAATAGAGCTCACATCAAACCCTAATCTTTTAAAAAAAAATCAAAAAAAAATTTTTGATAGCTTTAATTACAAATTAAATGATCAGATTAGAATTCTTGATAATTTTAGGAAGAAAGTTTTTTTTAAAGAATCTAAAACATTGGAATTTAAATCATTAAAAATACTTCATATAACTAACTTTAATGAGAGATTCGATGGAAGACTTCACTACAACACTGGAAAAAGGATTAACAATGGTTTTATCAGAGAGGGATTTAATGTTTTATCGCTTAGTGATAGAGATTTTTTGAGTCAGGGAAAAAGTATATTTGATATATCTGGATCAAAAGGGCTTAATAATAAAATCATCAAATTAATAAATAATTTTCAACCAGATCTTGTTGCCTTGGGCCATGCTGATAACGTTAGCATAAGCACATTACACAAAGTTAAAAAAATTTTTCCAGAATTAAAAATTATACAATGGTTTTTAGATCCACTTTCACCCAATGGTCCTGATTATCAGAAAAATAAAAATAGAATTTTAAAATTTTCTAATTTAGTTGATAATACTTTTTTAACAACTGATCCGAAATCTTTAAATTTTCTAATAAAAAATTCTTACTTCATCCCAAACCCTTCTGACAGTTCCTTTGAAACTCTCAAGGTTTTTGAGAAAGAGCCAATAAATGATTTGTTTTTTGCTATGAGTCACGGTGTACATAGAGGTAAATTAAAACCAGGTAAATCAGATGCTAGAGAAAAAACTGTTATGTTATTAAAATCTACTTTAAAAAATATAAATTGCGATATTTATGGCATGGATAATAGACAGCCAGTATGGGGGCAGGATTTTCTAAACGCAATTAGTAATTCTTCTATGGCTATAAACTTAAGCAGGGGAACGGCCATTAAGTATTATAGTAGTGATAGAATAGCTCAATTAATGGGAAATGGTTTGTTAACATTTATCCATGAGAATGTTAAATACAGCGATTTTTTTTCAAAAAATGAAATAATTTTTTATAAAAACTTTAAAGACCTTTGCTCAAAAATAATTTTTTACAAAAAAAACTATAAATTAAGAAAAAAAATTGCATTTAATGGTTGGAAAAAATATCATAAGTTTATGAACTCTAATATTGTAGCTAGATACATTGTTGACAAGACTTTTTCCAAAAAAAATAAATACAAATATATTTGGGACAAATCCTAATTGAAAAAAATTTTTATATACGTTTCTTCAAAAGATAATTTACATGATTCTTCAAAATTAGGAGGGATAGAATCTTTAAATTACAATCTTTTTTTATTCTTAAAAAAGTTAAAATTTAATGTGAAGTATGTAAATAAAATTTTAGAACATGACAAAAGAATAATTTGGGATGTTATTATCTCTTCAAATGAATCTAGAATTTTTTCTATATTGAGATCAAAAAAAAATATTCTGTGGATGCATAATTTGCTACAGGTTGAAAAAGCTTTTAGAAAAAAACAAATTTGGCCCATTGTTAAAAACAAAATTAACACTGTTTTTGTTAGTAAGTATTTGCAGAGCAAGACTACTCCTCTATATTTTTTTTCAAAAAAAGTTGTAATTAATAACTTTTTAGACAAATCTTTTCTTAATATTAAAAAAAATTACCAAAGAAAACCTATGTACATTTGGTCTACTCGGAGAGCAGAGGGGCTTAATTCTCTAGTATCTTCGTGGACTAGAAACCGTTCATTGCTTCAAAACTCAGAGCTTCATATTTTTGGCGTTAAGAATAATCAGTTACCAAAAGAATTAACAAGCAATAAGTTGAAAAAATATAATATTTTTACTCATGGTTTCGTTAATAAAAAAACTTTAATTAACTATTACTCCCTATCGTCAGGGATCATTTGCCTTGGATACGATGAAACTTTTTGTCTTAATGCAATAGAGGGTAATTCTGCTGGTTTGCCAATTTTAACGTTTGGTTTAACAAACTTAAAAAATCTAGTAGTGAACAAGTCTAATGGTTTTATTGTAAAAGATTTTACACAGATGATGAGTACAATATTGTATATTAATGATTTGCAATTAAATAAAAGAATTAAACTAATAAATTCTTGCTATAAATTTTCCAAAAAGTATTATCCTGAAAAATCTTTTCATCTATGGAAAAAATTATTATAGTAGTTGTGTGAAAATTAAGATTCAAAATAAAATAGACGCAGACCGCGTTTCTGCTAAGACTGTAAGGGATAACAGCGACGGTTTTCTTAAAAAAAATAACTCTAAGTTTGATATAACTTTTATTGATGGCATGCATCATTACGAGCAAGTAAAAAAAAATATTCAAAATTTTTTATCTTTTTCTAAATGTCAGAGGCTTAGGCTTAATACTTCTTCATGATTATATGCCTTGGCGCTTTGTTGAGCAGACAGTGCCTCAGACAAATAAAATGGTGGACGTTTTGAAAAATATAGTTGAATGTAGAGCTATGCCAAATATTATGACCTACATCATGCATGTAGGCCACGGAATTAGAATTTTATTAAAAAAAAATTCAAACTCACTTGATTTGAAAGTTCCAAGTTTTGATAAACTTAAATTTAAAGACTTTTTTTTTATAACTATAAAAAATTATTTAAATGTGATTTCTTATAAAAAAATAGTTAAACTTATTTGACTTTTTATTATGTTGGAAAAAAATTCTATCTACAGTAAAATTACTCTCATTATCGTTGCCTACAAGAGTAGAGATAATATTTTAAGTAATTTAAAGGCAATGGAGAATTTTAAAACAATCGTTGTCGATAATAGTAACGATCTAGTTTTTAAAGATACATTAAGTAAATACAAAAATATTCGTTACGAATGTCTCAATAAAAATATTGGTTTTGGAAAAGCAAACAACTTCGGTGTTAGTTTAGCTACAACTGAGTATGTTTTAATTTTAAATCCAGATATTAAAATCGATCCGGATGCAATATCACAATTATTTAATGCATTTTCTAAATATAAAAATGTAGGCGTAGCAGGTCCCATACTCCTTGATGAATTACAAAATGTTCGTACAAACTCATCCCTTTCTTATCTAAAAAAAATAAAAAAAAGATCTCTTTTTGAAAAAAATATCTTCAAAACTATTGAAAAAAAAGAAAGTTCTGGTGATTTTTGTGCTGATTATATTATTGGATGCGCCATGTTATTCACTACAAATTTCTATCTATCAATAGGTGGTTTTAATCCAAAATTTTTTATGTTTTTTGAGGACAATGAAATTTGCGAAAGAATTAAAAAAAAAGGTTTTTTAGTTATCGAATCATTTAATTCAAAGATGATTCATTATGAAGGAAAATCTGGTGAGTATACTTTTTTTGAAGACTGTCGATCAAAAATAGCTCACAAGTTCTCAGAATATATATATTTAAACATAAATAAAAAAAAATTATCCTTATATCTTTTGATAAATTTTTTCGATTACTTCCAAAGGTTCCTTGTTAATCTTTTCCGTTTTAGATTTAGAAACTCATTAGATAATTTTTTGAGAATGGTTTCAATTTTTTTATATATTATTTTTAAACTTAGATATTGATTTTGTTTAATGCATTGTTTTTAAATAAATTTGCTTCCTTAATATACCTTCTTACCATCTCTGTAGACTTATGACCTGTCATAGCCATAATATTTCTTTCCTCAGCTCCAGATTCTGCGGTGGATGTTGCAAACCCTGATCTTAAGCTGTGTCCAGCATACTTATGGCCGTCTAAACCAGCGTAGTTTGCATATTTCTTAATTATTAAAGCAACACTCTTGTCTGAAATATTAAAAATTTTACCTTTATTTAAACCAGATGCTTCAATCCAATTTTTCAATGATTTTACTGGGCAAAAATCTTTATTATCAAAGTAGGGGATGGCCTTAGTCATACCTTCGCCAGATTGATCAGTTTTAGATCTCTTAACAAAGATCTTAACACCTTCGTTAACAAGCTCTATATCCTCATATTCAATATCAACTAACTCTGATCTTCTAAAGCCACCTGAAAACCCAATTAATACTAAAGCTTTATCTCTAGTTTTTCTCAAATCTTTTTCTTTAGATTGATGTATTGCTTCAATTAATACTTTTAAATCACTGATTAATAGCGGTTTTTTACCTTTTTGATTACTTCCATTTGTTCTTTTAATACCCATCAAATTTTCCATTATTATTGGATGTTTCGTGTCGATGTAATGACCTTTTATTTTATTTAATATGCTTATTGATGCCAAGCGTCTCTTTAAAGTGCTATATTTGGAGTACGATGATAAATGAGTTAGATATAATGCTAAAATTTTTGGCTGTGTTGGCATTGCTTGAAATCCATTTTTGGAACAGAATAATGAAAAGTCATTATAATCAGATTGATATGCTCTAAGTGTATTAGCTGATTTAGAGTTTCTTAAATTCTTTATTGTTTCTAATTCAAGGTTTTTGATATCTGTTATTAAATTATTCATATTTTCCGATAACCATTAATTATCGGAAATATATATTATCTTTAAAAGCATGTCAATAACATATAAAAATTATTTAAGGCTATGACAACAAAGTTTATAGAAAACAAACTTTGTAAAGCATGTGAAAAAATACTTCCTTTTAATAATTTTAGAAATTAAGGCCAATAAAACTGTCCAAACAAAGGAATATTCTAATGATGGACAGATATTAAAGGTGGTAAGCGATTTACAACATGCTTACAACGTGAAAAAGATCGATTTAACAAACGTTATAGGGTTAATCCTATTCCCCAGTTAATATCTGTCTTTATAAATAGAGCAAAAAAACAGAATGTTCCTTTTAATTTAACAGTTGGAGATATGAAGGATCTTATTAAAAATGCTACTGATGTATGCCCTGCCTTAGGTGTAAAAATGGAGATTGCTAAATTATTCTCTAATGACAACAATTATTCGCCTTCCTTTGATAGAATTGATCCTAAAAAGGGATGCACAAAAAGCAACATAGTGATAGTAAATATTAGATAGAGCTACAGAATCAAGAGTGATGCGACAGTAGATTAAATAAGGAAAGTTGCTTATTTTTATGAGAAAGCTATTAAAAGATAAATAAATGTTTAATATCAACAATTTAAAATTGGTATTTAAAGCAAATGATTAGAAATTTAGAGAAAAAAGATAAAGAAAATTGGGCTAAATTATACAATGGTTATGCCGATTTCTACAAATTCCCAATGAATACAGGTATTTTAGACACTCTTTGGAGATGGATTCAAGATATAAGTCATGATGTTAATGGTCTTTGCTTTGAATTAGAGGATAAAATCTTTGCTATTGCCCATTATAGAACGATGCCAAGACCAATTAAAGTTCAATATATTTGGTTTTTAGAAGATTTGTTTGTAGATCCAGATTTTAGAGGTCAAAAAATAACGCAAAAGCTTATTAGTAATCTAAAATCTTTATCTAAAGCCAATAATTGGCAAGGAGTTCGTTGGATCACCCACCCTAGCAATGAACATGCAAAGAAATTATACGATAAAATATCCAATAACAAGGGTTTTAAACTCTATGAACTTAAAGGGAACTGATTTTCAGATAAAAGTCTGGAATTACTTGAGGAAAATACCCAAGGGCAAAGTGAAGACTTATATGGATGTTGCTAAAGCCATTGGGAAACCGCTAGCAGTCAGAGCAGTCGCTAATGCTATAGGTAAAAACCCCTATCCTCCCAAAATACCCTGTCATAGAGTGATCAGATCAGACGGAAGCCTTGGCGGATACTCTGGAAAAGGTGGTATAAAGACCAAAAAAATATTGTTAATAAAAGAAAAAATTAATATAAATCAATTATTTAAATTAATTAAGTAATTTATTAAATTAGTTTTGGTAAATTAATTATTACAATAATTTTACTCCTGTATTTTCAATAATTTTTAAATTTTCCCTTAAATTGATAAAATTTAATAATTCTTTATAAGTAGTCTGATATTTAGAAGTAGATCTATTGGACATTGCAGATCCAAAGATAAAGGACTTTCTAATCTCATTTGGAAGCATTCCTATTATTTTTATGCCCTTAATCGGTAGCAACTCACTATATTGCTGAAAACCTACCTCTATATCGCCTCTTAAAATAACCGAACCTACCCTTTCACTGAGTATTTTTTTTGATTTTTTAAATATAAAATCCGGATCGCTAAAAATTTTAGGAAAAACAATATTCTCAAGATAGATACCACTAGCAGAGGCAGCATAACCAATTGAATTTGCCTTTTGAAGGGCTTCCTTAAAGGAGCTTAAGGATGATATGTCATACGATTTAGAGCCCTCCTTTACTGCCATGCCCACATCAGAGCTAACAATATTATATTTGGTTTTAATGTCTAGAATGCCGTCTTCGTGGTGCCTGTTTATAGCCCCTTCGGCTAAAAAATAAATATCAAAATGTTCATTATTTTTAATTCTTGAAGGAATGGAGTCTTTAGCATCACCAAAGGAAGATCCATAGGTAAGCTCATAAGAAATGTTGTTTTTTTTTGAGAAAAGAGGAAGGATTTTCTCTAAGGCTGCTGCAAAAGCTCCAGAGGTAATAATTTTAAGCACAAAATATCATTATTATTTATTGCTTCTCGGGTTTATAGATCCGGCTGACATTATAAATTTAGAAGCTTCTTCAAAGCTCATATCCAAAAATACCAAATCCTTTTTCGGAACCATTAATAAAAAACCACTGGTAGGATTTGGGGTGGTTGGAACAAATACATTAGTTAGCTGCTTGGCCCTACCCACTTTCTTTGAAATTTCACCTTTATTATCACCAGTCGCAAAGCCTACTGACCAAACACCTTTTCTTGGGTATTCCAAAAGTACAATTTTTTTTGATTTGTTGTTACTAGATGTGAAATTTTTGGTAAGCTGACCAAGACCATTATAAATTGTTCGTAATATGGGTATTTTATTAAGTATTCTTTGTCCAAAATTTAGAAGAGTTTTTCCTATAAAAGTTAAAGATACCATTCCAACAAAAGTAATTATTATAAATGCAATTAGAAATTCTAAGCCAGGAATATTAAAAGGAAGATATTTGTTAGGATTGATACTAGCAGGTATTAATGATGGAGAAATGCTCATTATTAATACAGTTAAATAAACAGTGATACCAATTGGCATTAAAACCACAATACCTGTCAGAAAGTAGGTCCTTAGACTAGCCAATAGAGTTCTTTTCGGAATTTTTGTTTTTAACATTTGTATTTAAAATATCATCAAATAGTCTAAAAAAACTAATAAAAAATTACTATAACATTTTTTTTATGAAAAGAAGAGACTTTTTAAAATTTGTAGGTTGTGGTTGCTGTGGATTTTCCTTAGCTGCTTGCTCTAAGGCACCCATAACAAACAGAAAACAAATTACCTTTATGCCTGAATCGCTGATTAACAATCAGGCTGCAAAAGCATACGAAAATTTTAAAAAGAAAGCCAAAGTAAGCAAAGATGTTAGAACTTTTGAACTAATAAAATCCATAGGATCTAAGATGGAGTTTGCAATTTCCTCTTATTTCAAAATGAAGAAACTTAAAGACCCTACTGAAAATTTTAAATGGGAATATACCCTTGTAGATGATGATAAAACTTTAAATGCATGGTGCATGCCAGGCGGAAAAATTGCTGTTTATAGTGGAATTCTTAAAGTCACAAAAAACGAAGATGGCCTAGCTAATGTTATGGGACATGAAATTGCTCATGCGGTTGCAAAACATTCAGTAGAAAGAGCAAGTGCTGGCATGGCTTTGAATGTCGGGACGGCAGTCGCAGATATATTTTTAGGTGGGGCTATAAGCAGAACAAGAAATACAGTTGGAAAAACAACGGGTGTTGATATTTTGCAAGTTGGAGTCTTCAATCCATTTACAAGATCTCAAGAAACGGAAGCTGATTACCTTGGTTTAGCTTTCTGTTCTTTAACTGGCTACAATTTATACGAAGGTGCTGAATTATGGAAAAGAATGAGAGATTTAAACAAAGGCAAAGAGCCACCTCAATTTTTAAGTACCCACCCCTCTTCTACCAATAGAATAGCTCAAATACGTAGCTGGATCCCATCTATAAGAAAAAAATTTCCAAAACTTAAGAACGTTTAAATTTTTTAAACATTTTGTTTAAGCAATTATCACATTCAAGTTTTTCTTTTTTTCTATAAACCTCAGGGGTAACTTTAATTTCTAATTTGCATTTAATGCAATTTTTTATGAAATACTTAATAATTTTATTCATAATCATTGGTGAGCCCTGCAAGATTCGAACTTGCGACCCATTCCTTAAAAGGGAATTGCTCTACCGACTGAGCTAAGGGCCCACACATGTTATTAACATTGTTGGAAATAGTAATATTTCTACAAGTTAAGAATTTACTGTCTATTAAAAATCGACTGATTAATCAATAGAAATAGGCCATTATTAATGACTTTGTTAGTAGGCTATAATCTTCTAATTATGAGCTTAGTGTTTCAAAGTGCGCATCAAAGAAATTTTGGAAATCATTATTAGCAATAGATTCTCTAATTTTCCTTGTGAGATCTTGGTAAAAAGCAATGTTATGCCAACTCAATAGAGTTGAAGCTAGAATCTCTTTAGAATTCACGAGATGATTTAAGTAGCTACGTGAATAATTATTGGATGCTGGGCAGTTCACTTTCATATCCAACGGAGAATCATCGTTTGCATACATCGCATTTTTTAAATTTTTTTTACCTTCCCATGTATAAGCCAAACCTGTTCTCCCAGACCTAGTAGGCAAAACACAGTCAAACATATCAATGCCCCTCTTAACTGCTCCCAAAATGTCAGCGGGCGTTCCTACACCCATTAAATAATGTGGTTTGTCGTGTGGGAGATCTTCTTTGATATTATCCAAAACATCAAACATTTCTTCCTGTTTCTCGCCAACGGCAAGACCACCTAATGCGTAACCATCAAATCCTATTTCTTCCAATCTTTTCAAAGAATATTTTCTCAGGTCATTAAAAATACCACCCTGAACTATACCAAAAAGCATTTTTTCAGAATTAACTCCAAATTCTTTTTTTGATTTTTTTGCCCATTCAATTGACAGATCGACTGATTTTTTTACTCTACTTTTGTCATTTGTGTATTCAGGGCATTCATCAAAGATCATAACAATATCTGAATTTAAACCTTTTTGTATTTGAATGCTCACCTCTGGAGAAAGAAAAATTTTTTTCCCATCAATGTGAGAATTAAAATAAACACCATCATCTACAACTTTACTTATTTTTGATAATGACATTACCTGAAACCCACCCGAATCTGTAAGTATCGGTAAGTCGCAATTCATGAACTGATGAAGTCCACCTACCCTGCTAATACGCTCAATGCCAGGTCTTAACATTAGGTGATATGTATTCCCTAAAATTATTTGAGCTCCAGTGGACTTTACTTGATCAACTAATAAAGCTTTTACAGTAGCTGCTGTACCAACTGGCATAAAAGCAGGAGTGTCTATTTCACCCCTGCTAGTTATAATTTTACCTAATCTTGCACCAGCATTTTCATTTAAAACTTTAAATGAACAGGGCATATGCGGACTTAAAGAACTGTAATTTTTACAATAATGTCTGGATCGGTAACTGCACCAGAACCAGCTTCACCTTTTTTTAATTTATCAACAAATTCCATTCCCTCCAAAACTTTTCCAAAGGCTGTATATTGTCTATCTAGATGAGGTGCTTTTTCAAAACAAATAAAGAACTGGCTATTAGCACTATTTGGATCTTGAGAGCGTGCCATAGAAAGAATTCCACGTTCATGTGATGTATTGTTAAACTCTTGAGTTAGATCGGGCAAATTAGATGCTCCTGTTCCAGCCATCGCTGCATTAAAACCTTTTTTTGTATTTCCATGCTGCACATCACCTGTTTGGGCCATAAAACCATCAATTACCCTGTGAAAAGCAACACCGTCGTACTTTCCTTCTTTGCTAAGCTCTAAAATTCTATTTACGTGGTTTGGTGCCACATCTTTAAAAAGTTCGATTTTTACATCTCCATACTTTGTAGTTAAAATTATTTTTGGATTTTCCACTGCTTCTCCTTTTATTGTTGATAAAAATAAGATCAAAAAAACTAATATTTTATTTAAAATAAACTTCATTATTTCTTATTTTTAAATTTTTTATTTAAATATACTATCGCTTGTTTTGGTGCAAATTTTTCAACATTCCCACCTAATTCAGCTATTTCTTTAACCATATTGGAAGAAATTAATTGATTTTCTATATCAGCCATTAAAAAAATAGTTTGTATTTTGTTGTCCAACCTATTGTTCATTCCAGCCAATTGAAACTCATACTCAAAATCAGTCACCACTCTTAACCCCCTAAAAATAATGGATGCTTTTATTTTCTTGCAGAATTTAATTGTCAGAGTATTAAAATTAACGATTTTAATATTTTTTAAAGAGCTACCTAAAGATTTTTTTACAATATCTACTCTTTCAGAGGTTGAAAATAGAGTTTTTTTGTTTTTATTTTCAGCAACGCCCACATAAAGAGTATCAACAATTTGACTCGCTCTTTTAATAATATCAACATGTCCTAGGGTTATTGGATCAAAAGTTCCTGGATAAAGACCAATTTTTTTCATTCCAATTAATTCTCTGAAGCGTCTGACAGACACACAGAAGATACAACTTTTTCTTCTTGGTCAACCTTAAATATTCTTACTCCCTGCGTATTTCTTCCTGTAATGCGAATATCGGCAACAGAGCACCTGATCATTTGTCCTTTATTCGTGATTAGCATAATGTCATCATCAGCTTTTACGGAGTAAGAAGCGGCGATATTTCCATTTCTTTCAGAGCTAATAATATTAATTATTCCCTGACCACCCCTGCCACTTTCTCTAAATTCATATGAAGAAGTTCTTTTTCCAAAGCCATTTTCAGTTATTGTTAAAATAAATTCCTCTCTTAATTTTAATTCTTCGTATTTAGCATCGCTAATTTCAAAATCTGTATTCTCTGTAGCTGCTACATCGTCTTTTCTAGTTTTCTTAATGTAAGCTCTGGATTCGTCAGAAGTTATTTTAACATGATTTAAAACAGTTAAGGAAATAACTCTATCGCCATTTTTTAGATTAATTCCTTTAATGCCCTTCGAGGATCTTCCTTTAAATATTCTAATTTTTCCTGAATTAATTCTTATGCTTTTTCCAGAGTGCGTATTAAGCATGACATCTTCATTTTTTTTGACTATTTTAACACTGACTATTTGGTCATCTTTTTCTAGCTTCATTGCAATTTTTCCATTTGCTTGAATATTTTCAAAATCAGAAATACTATTTTTTCTTATTTTTCCATTGGCAGTAACAAAAATTAAAAAATTATCTTTCCAAGTAGATTGATCATAAGGCAACGGCAGTATAGAGCTAATTTGAGCGTCGGACTTTATTGGAAAAATATTAGATAAAGCTTTTCCTTTTGACGTATTTGATCCTTCGGGAATTTTCCATGCTTTTAATCTATAAACAATTCCTTTAGATGAAAAAAATAAAACAGGTGTTAAAGTGCTCACTGTAAACAACTGAGATACAAAATCCTCTTCCCTGGTAACTATTCCCGATTTTCCTCTCCCACCTCTTTTTTGTGACCTTATCGAAGTTAAGGGTGTTCTTTTGATATAACCTTTGTTTGTAACAGTAACTATGACTTTTTCTTCCTGTATGACATCATCAACTTCCACAGCTTCGACAGCACCTACCAACTTAGTTCTTCTTGGAACAGCGAATTTTTTTTTAACTCCTTCTAGTTCGTTTTTAATCAAGTTCTGAAGCTCTTTCTTGTCATTAAGAATTTTTTTATATTTGACAATTAGTTTATAAAGATCTTTTAATTCATTATTAATCTCTTCATGGCCGATACCCGTCAACTTTTGCAATCTTAATTCCAATATAGCTTTAACTTGATGATCGCTTAGCTGATATTCCTGCTTAATTGAAAGTTCATTAATTTCTAAAATATCTTGATCAATTTTAGTTTTTTGAAAACTCCATTTCTTTTTTAATAGAGTTGATTTTGCATCGTTTGGATCTTTTGACTTTCTTATAATTGAAATAATTTCGTCGATATTTTCTATAGAGATAAATAGACCTATTAAAATATGGGTTCTATCTTTAGCTTTTTTTAATTCAAATAAAGTTCTTTTGGTTAATACCTTTTCCCTAAAATCTACAAAAATCTCAATGAATTGTTTTAAATTTAAAAGCTCAGGTTTTTTTTCATTAATTGCTAAAGTGTTAAATCCAAAAGAGGTTTGCAAAGGTGAGAATTTATATAGTTGATTCACAATAATTGCTTCAGACACATTTTTTCTTACTGTTATAGCTATTCGTACGCCATCTTTATTTGATTCATCTCTTAAATCAGAAACTCCTTCAATTTTTTTATCTCTAATTAATTCTGCTATTTTTTCAATCAAGACAGTTTTGTTAACTTGGTAAGGAACTGATTTTATAATAATTTTTTTTCTATCTTTCTCAGCATCTTCAATTTCAACCCCGCCCCTAATTTTTATAGAACCTCTTCCTTTTTCGTACCCTGGAATTATATCATTCTGACCTATAATTATTCCTCCTGTTGGAAAGTCAGGACCGGGAATAAACTTCATAAGCTCCTTGATGCTAATTTCATTATTGTCAATATATTGCAACGTACCATCAATTACCTCGCCAAGATTATGAGGAGGTATATTTGTTGCCATTCCTACGGCAATACCACTGGCTCCATTTACCAAAAGATTTGGGTACTGAGCTGGCAAAACAATTGGTTCTAATTCTGTATCATCATAGTTATTTTGAAAATCTACTGTATTTTTATCGATATCTGAAATTAGGAATTCTGCAACTTTAGCAAGTCTTGTTTCTGTATAACGCATTGCAGCAGCTCGATCTCCATCTAGAGATCCAAAGTTTCCTTGTCCATCCAAAAGTGTTAGGCTCATTGAAAAATCTTGTGCCAATCTTACTAAAGCATCATATACAGCCTGGTCTCCATGAGGGTGGTACTTGCCAATAACATCACCTACAACTCTCGCTGATTTTCTAAATTGCTTAGACCAGTCATAACCACCTTTGTACATGGCGTAAATAATTCTTCTATGAACTGGTTTCAAGCCATCTCTTGCATCAGGCAACGCTCTAGAAACAATGACGCTCATTGCATAAGAGAGATAAGATGATTTCATCTCATCGGTTACATTTCTGATTTCGACTTTTTTATCGACCATTAAAAGAAAAATTTAAAAAGGAACTTCGTCGTCTAAATCTGCTGGAGAGCTCATTTCATCAGATGGCAAAGCGCTAGAAGCTGAAGATTGAGAATTGTCATTTTCACCGGACCTTGCATTTCCTCCAAGCATTTTTAAAGTAGAGTTAAATCCTTGCAGAACTATCTGAGTGCTATATTTTTCTTGTCCATTGTTATCAGTATATTTGTTAGTCGTTAATTGACCTTCAATATATATCTGAGCTCCTTTTTTTAAATATTGCTGAACAACGTTTACTAAACCTTCGTTAAAAATAACCACTCTATGCCACTCTGTTTTTTCTTTCTTTTCCCCAGAACTTTTGTCTTTCCAGGAATCGCTTGTAGCAAGACTTAAACTAGCAAAACTTTTCCCACCTTGGGTTTGTTTGATTTCAGGATCATTTCCAAGCCTGCCTATCAATAAAACTTTATTTAAACTTCCAGCCATATATAAATCCTATTTACATTTTTATTAATAATTAAGATATTATGTTTATACCATATTGCGCATTGTAAATGAATAAAATTACTTATATCCACAAGCAAAATGCTTAAAAAAATAGTTGTTAAAGGTGCAAAAGAGCACAATTTGAAAAATATCTCGGTTGATATTCCTAGGGATCAATTGGTTGTTATTACGGGTCTGTCAGGATCTGGAAAATCGTCTCTTGCTTTTGATACAATTTATGCTGAAGGGCAAAGAAGATACGTGGAAAGCCTCTCAGCATATGCCAGGCAATTTTTGGATAGAATGAAGAAGCCAAATGTTGATTTGATAGAAGGTCTCTCACCAGCTATTTCAATAGAGCAAAAAACTACATCAAAAAATCCTAGATCTATAGTTGCTACAGTTACAGAAATTTATGATTACATGAGAGTCTTGTATGCACGTGTAGGAACTCCTTACTCTCCTTTCACCGGAAAGCCTATAAAATCACAGACAGTTTCGGAAATGGTTGATAAAATTTTATCCCTGCCAGCGCCATCTCGTATTTCAATATATTCACCAATTGTCAGAGGTAGAAAAGGAGAATACAAAAAAGAAATTCTTTCATTAAAAAAAAGAGGTTTTACATCAGTAAAAATTGATGAAACACTTTATGAAATAGACGAAACGCCAAACCTAAATAAAAAAATTACGCATAATATTGAGGTTTTAGTTGATAAATTTATTAACAAAAAAGATGAGCAACAAAGAATTGCAGAAAGTCTTGAGAGTGCTTTAAATCTTTCTGACGGTTTAGTTTATATTGAATATTTTAATCTAAACATTCCCAAGGAACATCAAATAAAAGAAAAAATTGTTTTCTCTTCCAAATTTGCCTGCCCTGAAAGCGGTTTTACTATTGAGGAAATAGAGCCAAGATTATTTTCATTTAATAGCCCATACGGAGCATGTTCGGAATGTGAAGGTCTGGGTGTTGACCTTTATGTGGATGCAAAATTAGTTATTCCAGATGAAGGAAAATCATTAATAGATGGTGCTATAAAGCCATGGGCAAAATCAACTAATTTGTATTATCCTCAAACATTAGCTTCTTTGGCACAGCATTATAAGTTTTCTTTAGATGATGATTGGAGAAAATTATCAAAGACACATCAAGATATAATTCTTTATGGGTCTGGTAACGAGGAAATAAAATTTAGTTATGATGATGGTTATGAAAAACATTCTAACAAAAAATCTTTTGAAGGCGTCATTGTTAATTTGGAAAGAAGATACCTTGAAACAGATAGTGATTGGAAAAGAGAAGAAATAGAACAGTATCAGAGTGAAAAAGAATGCGAACGATGCAAAGGCTACAGGTTAAAAGAAGAGGCTTTATGTATAAAAATAGAAAAAAAAAATATAAGCGAGGTTACAAAATATTCTATTAAAGAAGCTTATTTGTGGTTTGGTTCGTTAAATAAAAATCTTTCAGATAAGGAAAATAAAATTGCTTCTCATATACTTAAAGAAATCAATGAAAGATTAACTTTTCTTATTAATGTTGGATTGGATTACTTAAATCTTTCAAGGGGATCAGGAACCTTATCAGGAGGAGAATCTCAACGTATTAGACTAGCATCGCAAATAGGATCCGGATTAACAGGTGTTCTTTACGTTTTGGATGAGCCATCTATTGGGTTGCATCAAAAGGATAATATAAAGCTAATAGAGGCCCTTAAGAGGCTTAGAGACCTTGGTAATACGGTTATTGTTGTTGAGCATGACGAAGAAGCTATGCTTCATTCAGATCATATTATAGATATTGGACCAGGTGCAGGAATTCATGGTGGAGAAGTGATTTCTGAAGGAACTTACAAGCATATATCAAATGACAAGAAGAGTCTTACAGGAGACTATCTTTCAGGAAGAAAGTTTATCAGTATTCCAAAAAATCGTAGATCAGCAGTTAATGGAAAGTATTTACACTTAAGCGGAGCAACGGGAAATAATTTAAAAAATGTTTCTGCAAAAATTCCGATAGGAACGTTGACTTGTGTTACCGGTGTATCTGGAAGTGGCAAGTCAACTTTCATACTACACACTTTGTATAGAGCTTTAAATTTAATGATTAATAGAATCATTTCAAGAAAAATGCCAGAGCCCTTTAAGGGAATTAAAGGCTACGAGTATTTAGATAAAATTATCGATATTGATCAGTCTCCGATAGGAAGAACACCAAGATCAAATCCAGCAACTTACTCTGGAGCATTCACTCCTATAAGAGAGTGGTTTACAAATTTACCAGAATCAAAATCGCGTGGTTATAAGCCTGGAAGATTTTCTTTCAATGTTAAAGGAGGAAGATGTGAAGCCTGTGAAGGTGATGGAGTTATAACCTATGAAATGCACTTTTTGCCTGATGTTTATGTTGAATGTGACATCTGCAAAGGAAAAAGATACAATCGAGAAACTCTTGAAGTTCGACACAAAGACAAAAGTATTGCAGATGTATTAAAAATGTCAGTAGATGAGAGCGTTAAATTTTTTGAGAATATTCCGACGATTAGAGATAAACTGCTAACTTTGCAAAAAGTAGGATTAGGGTACATGAGTATAGGCCAACAAGCTACAACACTATCTGGTGGTGAGGCGCAAAGAATTAAGCTAGCTAAAGAATTGTCAAAAAGATCTACTGGTAGAACTATATATATTTTAGATGAACCAACTACTGGACTGCATGTCCATGATGTAAAAAAACTACTAGAAGTGCTGCAGGCCTTTGTTCAAAAGGGAAATACAGTCATTGTAATCGAGCACAATATGGAAGTAATTAAAACTGCAGACTGGATTATTGATATGGGTCCAGATGGAGGTGACAATGGTGGAAATATTGTCTTTGAAGGAACACCAGAGCAAATAGTTAATATCAAAGAAAGTTACACAGGCAAATATTTAAAAAAATTGTTAAATAAAAAATAAAAAAAACTATTTCTTAAGGAGTGTTGTCGACAACTTCTTCCCAATTTCTTTTTACTTTAAAATAAACTAAAATAGGCGCTGCAACAAAAATTGATGAATAAGTTCCGATTAAAACTCCCCAGATTAAAGCAAAAGAAAAACCTTTCAAAATCTCTCCACCAAACAAATAGATAGATATTAGTGCTAACAATGTTGTTGTGGAAGTTTTTAAAGTTCTAGATAATGTTGAGTTTATTGCATCGTTGATTAACTCTTCGATATTTTGTTTATCATCTATCTTTAAAAACTCTCTAATCCTATCGTAAATGACAACTGTATCATTCATTGAATACCCTACTATGGTAAGTATTGCTGCAACAATAGATAAATTAAATTCAAAACCGACTAAACTAAAAGCACCTATTGTTATAATTACATCATGCAGCAAAGCTAGAATTGAACCTAGGCTAAACTGCCACTCAAATCTAAACCAAATGTAGAGCAACATTAAAAATAAAGCTAAAACAACCGAATATATTCCATCCCTTGTGAGCTCTTTGCTTATTTTTGACCCAACAACCTCTACTCTTCTAAAATCAAATTTTTTGTTTAAATCTTTTTCCAAATGTTTTTTGATAGAGCCAACAAAGTTATTATTTTTGCCTTTTTTTTCTATTGTTGCTAAGAATTCTCTATCTGAGCCAAATTCTTTTACGCTAACATCACCTAAGTTAATTTTTAATAAAGATTTTCTTATTTTTTCTGAGCTGTAAGGTTCTGATAGTTTCATTTCTATTACAGTTCCACCTTTAAAATCCACTCCAAGATTTAACCCCTTTGTTAAAAAAACTATAATTGATAGGAAGAAAAAGACTAAAGATAAAATCAAAAAAAGTTTTTTGAATTTAAGAAAATTAAATTTTTTATTATAGAATTTCATTTAAATTATTATAATTTTTTCCTTATTTTTTTTAATATACTTTGATACCAAGAGTCTGCCGAACACATAAGTGGTAAAGAATGTTGATATTATTCCAACACCTAGAGTAATTGCAAAACCTTTAACGGGTCCTGAGCCCATATAATAAAGCACAAATGCAGCAATTAATGTTGTTATATTTGAATCTAAAATTGTTGTTAAAACTTTTTTGTAAGCAGTATCAAAAGCAATTAAATTATTTTTCTCAATTTTTAGCTCTTCTTTAATTCTTTCATAAATAAGAACATTTGAATCTACAGCCATACCTACCGTTAATATTATTCCTGCAATACCTGGTAATGTTAATGTTGCCCCAAACAAACTCAAAACACCTGCAATTATTATTAAATTAGTTAGCAACGATATATTAGAAAAAATACCAAATATTTTATAATTATAAATCATGTAAATCATAACTAATAAAAAACCAATTATTAAAGATAACACTCCTTTTTCAATAGATTCTTTTCCAAGGTCTGGCCCTACAGATCTTTCTTCAATAATATTAAGCGGAGCCGGTAATGCCCCAGCCCTTAATAAAATAGCAAGCTCGTTGGCCTCTTGAGTTGTGAAATTTCCAGATATTTGTCCACTACCTGTAACAATAGCTTCTCTAATTACTGGGGAGCTAACTACATCTTTATCCAAAACGATAGCTAAGTACCTACCTATATTTTCCTTGCTCGCTAATGCAAATTTTCTAGAACCAATGTTGTCTAATTTAAAATTAACTACAGATGCATTACTTAGTTGATCAAATCCTGGTTGCGCATCTATTAAATGTTCTCCTGAAATAATAATTCTTTTTTCTACGATATATTTGGCCCCCGTGCTATTTGAAGATAACGATTCAACTCCTAGAGAACTTTCGTTTCCACTATTTGCCACAAATCGAAGTGTTAATTTCGCGGTTTTTCCTAACAATGTCTTTATTGCCGAAGGATCTTTTAGTCCAGGTAGTTCAACAAGTATTCTATCTAATCCCCTGGTAATAATATTTGGCTCTTTTGTTCCTAATTCATCTATTCTATTTCTTACAATTTCAATAGATTGATCTAAAGCATTCTTTTTAATTAAATTTAAATTCTCTTTTGTAAAAATTAATTTAACAAGATTGTTTTCATACAAAATCTCAAACTCTTTTCCTCCAGTTTTTATATTAGAGTTAATTGATTTCTCATTTAATAGTTGATCAATGTTATTTTTTTGTTTTATTTCGTAGTTAAAAAATAAAGACTTTCCTGTGAAATTAAAATCTTTGTATTGAATATTTTTTTCTCTTAGGGCCCTTCTAATCTCGAGACTTTTTGTTTGAAGTCTTTGCATAATTAGTGGCTCAGAATCAATTTCTAAAAGCAAATAAGAACCTCCTTGCAAGTCTAAACCAAGGTTAATTTTTTTTTCAGAAAAGAATTTATTATTACCTAAAAATGAAATATTTGGTAAAAAAAAATAAATTCCAATAAATATAATTGATATTATTGATAATACTTTAAGACGAGAAAAGTATAACACAGAGAATTACTTAGGTTCTGTTTTGCTCACTACTGCAGAAATTGATGACTTGATAATTTTAACAACAACGTTATCAGATATTTCCAATTCAACTTTGTCATCTTCCAATACTCTAACTACTTTTCCTATGAATCCACCGCCAGCAATAACCATATCTCCTCTACCTATAGCCTCTACCATAGTTTTATGTTCCTTCACTTTTCTTTGTTGAGGTCTAATAAGTAAAAAATAGAAAATTACAAAAATAAGTATTAAGGGTACGAATTGACCTATTGTTTTTGAATCCATAAGAAGTTTCTAAACTATAAAATAAAAATTAACAAGATTAATTCTTAAGCATTCTCTTAAAAACAAAATCTTTTAGTTTTTTGGATATATTAATTTTTTCAATTTCAGGATCATTTTGGTCCATTATTAGCCAGTCAGATAAGGCTTTATCCGTAATCATTAAAAGAGATTTAAATTCCAAAAGTTCTTTTTCATCTAATAGATTGGAATTACCTTTGAAAAAATCACCAAGCAATATGTCCATCTCTTTAGTACCTCTGTGGCAGGATCTGAACAGAAGTTTTTTTCTTAGTATGTCTATGTTAGAGATCATAAGTATCTTTTATAATTAAGAATAAAAATATCAAATGAAATTTGAAGAGTTGTTCACATCTGTAAATAAAATTAAGGGTGTCGGACCCGTTATATCTAAAAAATTATCAGAAAAAGGAATAGAAAATAAGATTGATTTATTTTTAAATTTACCTATAGGAGCAATAGATAGAAGGTTTTGTCCTAAACTAGATCAATTGGAGGTCGGAGTAGTATCCACTGTATTTGTTAGAGCTAGTAAGTACAATATTCCACGATTTAGAAATTTACCAAATAAAGTTTTTTGCATTGATGAGTATGGATCAATAGATATAATTTTTTTCAATTCAAGAGAAAGTTATATTAAGCAAATCCTACCATTAAATGAAGAAGTTGTAATAAGTGGTAAAGTTGGATTTTACAAAAACAAGTATCAAATAACTAATCCAGATTATATTCAGTCGATTGATAAAGAAAAAGATATCACAAAAATTATGGCAAAATACTCATCTGTTGCTGGGATTTCACCAAAAACAATTCAAAAAATCTACAAAGAAGAAATTGAAAAACTTAAAGATATTGGAGAGTGGCACACCGATGAGTTTCTAAAAAGCATGGAGTGGCCTACTTGGTATGAAGCTATATACAATTTGCACAATCCAAAAAATATAGCTGATGTAAATAAGGAATCAAAATTTTTTAAACGTCTAGCTTTTGATGAAATTTTTAGTAATTTTTTAATTTTTTCTGAAATTAAAAAAAGAATAAAAAAACTAATAAAAATTCCAAAAGCAATTGATCAAAAAAATCTTATAAAAATAAAAAAAAAATTACCATTTACCCTCACAGCTTCTCAAGAAAAAGTATCTAGAGAAATTTTAAATGATATCACTTCTGAAAAAAAAATGCTTAGAGTTTTGCAGGGTGATGTTGGAAGTGGAAAAACCGCTGTTGCTATGATTTCAGCTTACCTAACTGTTAAGTCTGGATACCAGGTAGCTTTTTTATGTCCAACAGAACTTCTTGCTAAACAACATTTTTTATTATTTAAAAAGATTCTTGGAAATGAAGATTGTAATATTGAATTACTTACTAGTAAAATTAAAAATTCAGAGCAGATACGTATAAGAACACTTCTGTCAGAAGATAAAATAGACCTTGTAATAGGCACTCACTCTCTTTTTCAAGAAAAAACAATCTTTAAGAATTTGGGCTTGATCGTTATTGACGAGCAGCATAAATTTGGTGTTCAGCAACGTATAAACTTGTCCTTGAAAGGGAGTGTTAATACGGATGTTCTACTAATGACAGCAACGCCAATACCCAGAACATTAATTTTAACAAATTATGGAGATATGGATATCTCAACTATTAGTGAAAAGCCATTTAATCAGACCACAATTAACACCTTGGCAAAACCTGCTGAAAAAATGGAAGATATTTTGAATTTTGTGAAAAAAAGATTAAACGAAAAAGATCAAATTTATTGGGTCACTCCATTAATCGAAGAGAGTGAAAAATTAAAATTAACACCAGCTGTAAAAAGACATGAATATTTACAAAAAAAATTAAATGTAGAAGTGGGCCTGGTTCATGGTGCTATGAAAAGTGATGAAAAAGATAGAATAATGCAAGATTTTATCAAAGGCAAAATTAAAGTTATTGTTTCGACAACAGTTATAGAGGTTGGCATAGATAACCAAAATGCCAATACTATGATTATTGAAAATTGTGAACGCTTTGGACTTTCCCAGCTTCATCAGCTCAGAGGTAGAGTTGGCCGGGGCAAAGTAGATGCTTACTGCCTTTTATTGTATTCTAAAAATATTGGAGCAAATGGAAAAAAAAGAATTCAAATATTAAAATCATCACTTGATGGTTTTTATATATCAGAAGAAGATTTAAAATTAAGAGGTTTTGGAGATATTATTGGGTACAAGCAGAGTGGTGAAAAAGACTTTATTATAGCTGATCCCGTTTATCATTCTGATTTATTTGAGATAGCTAGAAAAGAAATTGAAAATTTGCAGAAAAAAAATATTAAAATTGAAACACATTTTAAACAATTGTTAAAAATTTTTAAAAAGGACAGAGTTCTAAATATTATTGATACAGGCTGAACCTTATTTGCTATATCCTATAGCTCTCTCAAATTCTCTTAAACGTTTATAAACACTTGCCAACTCTATAATGGTAGGCCAAGATTTTAATAGGTATTGCATAGAACCTTCAACTCTTCCAAAAGCTCTTATAATTTGTTGCATAACACCTAATGTTACAACACCTGCTACAATAGCTGGAGCTAAGAAAACATAAGCTGATAAGACATTTGCTTGTAAGTAAGCCATACGACCAATGTTAAAATATAAATACCTTATGTAGCTTAAAAAGTGAATTGAACGAACGTTATCAAATAATTCATTTATTGTTTTAGGTCTTACGTTGCCATCATCTTCAGCTACTACTAATATCTTTCTGTATGCAGCTTCTTTTTTTTGTAGATCATATTCCACTCCAACTAAACGCAATATCCAACCTAGTCCTACCAAGAATACTGTACCACCCAATGTCCAAAGCAATGCACCGGTTATCAATCCATATTGCCAATCACCAAAAAAGAAGATTGGTATACCGACTGATAGTCCTAATAAAATTGGAGTAAATTGTATTAATACCATGACCGATTCAATAAAACTTGTACCTAGAGTTTCCATAATACGGGTAAACTTAATTGTATCTTCTTGAACTCTTTGTGAGGCACCTTCTATTTTGCGAGCTCTATCATAAACAGAATGATACCATTCCACCATCGCAGTTCTCCATCTGAACAAGAAGTGTGCTGTAAAAAAACTAATTACAACGTAAAGAGCTATGTATATGCCAGCTAGTGTAATAAATGATGCTAAATTTGTCCAATACTCTTCAATTGTAATAGAGTTAGGTTTAGCAAGTGCCTTTTGAATCATATCGTAAAACACACCAAACCATTCATTTATTTTTACATCAATTTTTACTTGAACCCACAATGATAATAAAATTACAAATGAACCTAACCAAGACCATAATTGCCATTTTTTTTTTGTAAAAAATTTAAACATATAGATTATTTAAAAAAGTTATCAGCATAAGATTTTATAATAATTTTTCTTTTATGAGGCTCTGATATTGTGAATAAGATATTTTCTTTGTTTGCATAATTTATTGCATCTTCTTTAGATTTAAAATTAATTTTTATTTGTTTTTTTGTGTCAGATGATGAATTCCATCCCATAATAAAATCTTTATCTAAATCTTCTTTATCAAATTCTAGAACCCAGTTTTCAGAATTTCCCATACCAGATTGCATGGATGTTTTTGCAGGGCAGTAAATTTTTGCTTTATACATAATATTTTGGTCGGGGTGCACGGATTCGAACCGCGGACCCTCTGCTCCCAAAGCAGATGCGCTACCAGGCTGCGCTACACCCCGACTACTGAAAGAAGTTATATACATAGATTTTGTATAATTGAAAAGAAATACAATTTATTTTTTAAAAAAATAATGCTACAAGACGCATATATGATCACTCAAACATCCTCTTTTATTAAATGGTTTATTAAACACGAAACTTCAGCTGGCATTGTACTGCTTGTAATGACAATACTTGCTCTAATAATCAGCAATTCAACTCTTTCTGTTGAATATTTCAATATCTTAGAAAAATACATTACCCTTCAGCTTGGTGGTTTTTATATGAAACTATCAGTTTTTCATTGGATTAATGACGCGTTAATGGCTGTATTTTTTTTAGTTGTTGGACTGGAAATTAAGAGGGAGTTTTTAGAAGGAGAGCTTTCAAGACCCAAGCAAGCCTTATTGCCTATTGTTGCAGCTGTTGGTGGAATGTTAGTCCCAGCACTCATTTACGTTTTAATAAATATCGATACTCCAGAAACATTAAGGGGTTGGGCTATACCTTCAGCTACAGACATTGCCTTTTCTATTGGTGTTCTATCCTTGTTAGGAAAGCGTGTTCCGCTATCTTTAAAAGTATTTTTAGTTGCCCTTGCAATTATTGATGACCTTGGTGCCATCGTTATTATAGCAATTTTTTATTCTACTGAGATGAATCTTTCGTATCTTTTTTTAATGTTTGCATCTTTTGCTCTTCTATTAGTTTTTAATAAAAATGGTGTCAAAACATCTTTACCCTATGTTATTGTAGGACTATTTATGTGGTACTTTACTCACGAGTCGGGTATTCACGCAACAATCTCAGGAGTATTGCTAGCAATCACCATACCTCATAAAAAAGATGGCACTCACAGAACCTCATTGTTAAAAAAGATTGAACATTCGGTGGCACCTTATGTTTCTTTTATTATCATGCCAATTTTTGCATTTGCAAATGCCGGTGTTAACCTCGAGGGAGTTAGTTTTGCCCAAGTTTTAGATAAAGTTACATTGGGTGTATTACTTGGATTATTTGTCGGTAAACAGCTTGGTGTATTTGCTTTTTCTATTGCAGCAATTAAATTGGGTTGGGCTGATAAGCCTAAGCATTGTTCGTGGATAAACTTATATGCTGTTGGAGTGTTGACAGGTATAGGATTTACAATGAGCTTATTTGTAGGAAATCTTGCCTTTCCAAATTCACCTTTTATGGATGAGGTTAAAATAGGAGTTCTATTAGGATCTTTGTTCTCTACTCTTTTGGGCTATGGAATGTTATTAGCAACAACTAAAAAAAATGCTAAGTATTAAAAAAACACTTATTGTATCAATAATTATGTTATCTTTTTTTAGTTCAAAAGTTTCTTCAAAATCTGAACAAACCGTTTACAATTTTTCTTTTAACGACATTCAAGAAAAAAAATATCTTCTAAGTCAGCATAAAGGAAAGGTTTTGATGGTTGTTAATGTAGCTAGCCAATGTGGTTTTACAAAACAATATGAAGATCTTCAAAAACTCCATGAAGAATATAAAGATAAAGGATTAGTTTTGATAGGAATACCATCAAATGATTTTGGAAATCAAGAGCCTGGAAGTAATAAAGAAATAAAAAATTTTTGTGAAAGTAATTTTGGAATTACATTTCCAATTATGGGAAAAACTTCTGTTATTGGTAAAAACCAACATCCATTTTACAAGTGGGTAAAAGATAATTATGGAAAATCTGGAGTACCTAAATGGAATTTTTACAAAGTATTGATTAACAAAGATGGTCACGTAGAAGAAGTGTATAGTTCACTTACAAAGCCCAAAAGTTCAAAAATAATTAAGAAATTAAATAAAGTTTTATAATTCAAACTATTTGGCGGTCCCTAGGGGAATCGAACCCCTCTTTGCAGGATGAAAACCAGCTGTCCTAACCGATAGACGAAGGGACCATCATTCAAAAGGTTTTTATTGATAATCTAACAATTAATCAATCAAAAAAATGCATCAGTCGGTAGATATAGCTAAATCATCAAGAAGAAATTGAACTTCTCTTTTTCCATTCCACTCATTTAAAGATAATCTTCCAGCAATATCGTATTTTTTGTTTTTTGCATTCAATAGATAAGTTCCTATGGGTGTATTGACGCTATTGAAGGAAATAAGATTAATTTTGGAATTGTTGGATGTTTTGCAAAAAGCTTTTATGTGTGATTCTTTTAATATTAATGATTTGGTAATAGATACATTTTCAATAACAAACCTGGGTTCACGATTGGCAGATCCGAAAGGTGCTAACTTGTCTATTTCATTAAAAAATTTTTCATTTACAGCGCTTGAGGCTAATACGCTATCTATGTAAAGGTCTTTTTCTTTAGATGATTGGCAGCCACTTTTGTTAAAAAGGTCAATTAAAAAAATCTCAAATTCATCAGCTTTATCTTGATTAATAGAAAAACCGGCAGCCATTTTGTGACCTCCTCCTTTGGTTATAATTTCGGACTGTTTTGCTTTAACCACAGCACTACCAATGTCGAAGCCTGGCAAAGATCGCGCTGATCCTTTTCCATAATCACCTTCAAAGTTAATAACAAAGGTAGGTTTGTTAAAATGATCTTTTAATCTGCTCGCAATGATTCCGATAATACCTTCGTGCCAGGTATTTGAACTAACTACTAATACGGGATTATTGTCTTTGTGCTTTGCTATACTTATAGCTTCTTCTAAAATAATACCCTCAATATTCTTTCTTTTTTCATTGAGTTGGTTCAATTCTTTAGAGATTTTGAATGCAATTTCAGGATCCTCTGTTAATAAAAGGTTGGCTCCATGATCTGCCTTACCTATTCTTCCACCAGCATTGATTTTAGGACCAATTATATATCCAAGATGATAAGTTGATATTTTAGAATTGATATTTGCAACATCAGATAAAGTCTTAATTCCTAAATTGTTTCTTTTTTGCAAAACTTTTAATCCTTGAAAAACAAACGCTCTATTTAATCCTTGGAGAGGAACCACATCACAAACAGTTCCCAGTGCGACTAAGTCTAAATAGTTAAGAAGGTTAGGCTCCTGAATATTTTTCTTTTTAAAGAAATCTTCCTCTCTAAGTCTAGTGACAATCGCAGACAAGACCAAAAATGCTACACCAGCAGCGCACAAGTAGGTTAAGTCTGACGTTTCATCAAATCTATTAGGATTTACAATGGCATTTGCTATGGGCAAAGTTTCTGTTGATTGGTGATGGTCTATTACAACTACGTCAATATTTTTTGATTTAGCATACTCAATAGGCTCAAAAGACGTAGTCCCACAATCAACAGTAATAATTAACTTAACTCCTTTGGACGCAATATCTTCAAAAATTTTTAAATTGGGTCCATAACCATCCTGTATTCTATCCGGTATAAAAATAAAAAAATTATTAGTAAAATTTCTTAAAAATCTTGCTAAAATTGAAGTTGATGATGCTCCATCCACGTCATAATCACCATAAATGCAGATGTGACTTTCTTCTTTAATGTGCTTAATTATCAATTTAACAGCCTCATCCATAGATTTTAATAAAAAAGGATTGGGCATCGAATTTTTAATTTTAGGATTTAAAAAAACGAGAGACTGATCTGCCTCCACATTTCTAATCGCTAAAAGTCTACAAAGGACTTCACTAATACCTAGTTCTTGAGTTGCTTTTTTTACTTTGTTTTCGTCAAATTTACTTAAAATCCAATTCCGGTTAGAAACGGAATTCTTGATCATATTTCAAATTTTTCAGTATAAACTTTAATAATTTTTTTGTCCGAATGAAGAACGAGTAAATCTGCTAAAAAATTATTTTTTTCAATCCTAATTCCTTTTAAAAGCTCACCATCAGTTACACCACCAGCACAAAAAATAACATCTCCACGCACAATATCATTCAAATAATATTTTTTCTTGAGATCTGTTATTCCTAACTTTGTAGCTCGTAATTTTTCTTCATTGTCAGTTATTGAAAGCCTTCCTTGAAATTGACCGCCAAAACATTTAATAGCTGCAGCAGCCAAAACTCCTTCAGGTGCCCCACCTATTCCTACATATAGGTCTACATTAAAATCTTTTATACAAGTGTATATTGCTCCCAAAACATCTCCGTCTGAAATAAATTTAATTTTAGCTGACATTTTTGTTATAGATTCTACAATTTTTTTATGCCTATCTCTTTCTAGTAAGCAAACGGTTAATTCTGAAGGTTTGATAGATTTAAATTCGGCCATGTTGTTAAGGTTAGTTTCTATAGAGGTGTCTAGATCAATAATATTTTCTGGGTAATCAGGACCAATAGCTATTTTCTCCATGTATGTATCGGGTGCTTGCAACAAATTTCCTTTTTCAGCAACAGCTATCACAGAAATCGCATCGGGAAGATTTTTTGCTGTAAGAGAAGTTCCATCTAAAGGATCAACGGCAATGTCCAATGGTTCTCCGTTACCTGTGCCTAATTTTTCACCTATAAAAAGCATAGGTGCCTCATCCATCTCACCCTCGCCTATAACTATTTTTCCATTCATGTCTATTTTGTTTAAGTAATTCCTCATAGAATCTACTGCTGCCTGATCTGCAGCTATCTTATCACCCTTCCCTTTTAACAGTGACGAAGAGTAAGCAGCTTGAGCTGCTACTTTGGTGAATTGCTCTAACAATTTGTGATCTAACATTATAATTTATTTTCATCCCTGACTCTGATCATTACGATCTTTTTAAAAATGTTTTTTTTGTTTCGAAGTTTTTTTAAAATAACTTGTATATCTTTTTCTTTGGATAAGTGAGTAATAATCATGATGTTTGATAGCTTGCCCTGATCGGGATCTTGAATTAAATTTTGTATTGAAATCTTATTTTTAGCTAATAAAGAAGTTATTACCGAAAGCACGCCTGGCTTGTCATGAGCTAAAAATCTAAAATAATATTTACTTTTGTGATCGTTAAAATTGAATAATTTAAATGTCTTCTTTGCGCTAGGCGAAAGTCCAAAAGAAAAATCATCATTTCCAACCATTATAGATGTGATGTCAGAAATAATTGCAGATGAGGTGGGTCCTTTACCAGCTCCAGCTCCTTCATATATTGTCCTTCCAATAGGTACTCCGTCCACAACCACTGCATTAGTCACGCCATCAATATTTGATATGTCTAGTGTTGATGGAATTAACGAAGGATGAACTCGTTGTTTTATTTTATTATTAACCATCTCTGCGATCGCTAATAATTTAATTTTAAAACCTAATTTTTTGGCGTACAGAATATCTAAAAGATCAATATGACTAATACCCTCTACTAAGAAATTACTATTAACAATTTTACTTCCAAAACAAATAGAACTTAAAATAGAAATTTTAGAAGCAACATCCGCACCGCTTATATCTGAATGCGGGTTGCTTTCTGCATATCCTTTTGACTGAGCTACTTTTAAAATTTCTTTAAAACTAGATTGTTTTTTTTCCATCTCAGTTAAAATAAAGTTTGTTGTGCCATTAAGAATTCCATACACATGGTTAATTTTGTTAGCTATGAGTCCTTGTTTTATAGACTTAATAATAGGTATGCCTCCAGCTACTGAAGCTTCAAATAAAAGGTTTACAGAATTTTTTTCAGCTAGTATTGAAAGTTCATCTCCATGTTTTGCTATTAGTGCCTTATTAGCAGTGACTACGTGTTTACCATTTTTAAGTGCGGCAAAGACTAATTTTTTTGCCATTCCGTCGCTTCCACCAATCAACTCTACAATGATATCAATATTCTTCAATTTAACGAAATCCAAAGGGCTTGTGACAAATAGATTTTTTGGCAAAGAAATGCCCCTCTTCTTCCTAGGGTTTCTGACAGCAATATTAGAAACATTTATTCTAAATCCAGTCTTTTCTAAAATATTTTTTTTATTTTTAGTAAGATTTTTGTAAACTTCTAAACCAATGTTTCCTAACCCTGCGATTGCTATATTAAATGTTTTCATATTTTAACCTAAAGATAATGTTTCTTTGAAACCAAATCTAATATTAAAATTTTGCACTGCCTGGCCTGCTGCACCTTTAATCAAATTATCTAAAGAACTAGCAATAATAATTTGGTCATCAAATCTAGTTTGATAAACTGATATATGACAATTATTAGTATTTAACACTCTATTAGTATTGATCATCTCTTTTGAATTTACAATATTTACAAATTTTTCTTTTTTATAAAAACTTGACAAGCAATCTTTCACTTTTTTAATCTTAATACCCTTAGGAAGATCTAGATAAATAGTTGATAAAATTCCTCTAAAGGTTGGTATTAAATGCGGTGTAAAGGAAATTTTAATTTTTTTGTTAGAAGATTTTGATAATTCTTGATCGATTTCTGGCATATGTCTGTGCTGTCCGACTCCGTAAATAGAAATATTTTCATTTATATTTGGATAGAGTTTTTTGTTAGTAGTTTTTTTTCCTGCTCCCGAATAGCCTGATTTACTGTCAGCCTTAATGCTGTTAGTATTGACTAACTTGTTTTTAACCAAAGGTAACAAAGGTAACAATATGGATGTTGGGTAGCATCCAGGACAAGCAATAAAATTACTTTTTTTAATCAGGTTTCTATTGATCTCACTCAGTCCATATATGGATTTTTTTTGTTCTTTCATAGCTTGATGTGGAAGTTTATACCACTTCTCAAAAATAGATTTATTATCAATTCTAAAATCTGCAGATAGATCAATCAGAACAGAATTGTTTCTAATTTTTTTAGAAATCAGATGAGCTTCTCCATGCGGTAGTGCTGTAAATATAACATCGATATTTTTGAGCTCGTGATTTTTCATTATTGAAACATTAGGTAGTTTTTTTTTAAATTTAAAGTTTTTGGAATAAAAATTAATTGATTTTTTTAATTTTGATTGAGAGTATAAATATAAAATATCTACATTTGGATGTTTGGTTAAAATTTTCAATAATTCCAAACCAACAAAACCTGTGGCACCAGCGATAGCAACTTTAATTTTTTTCATATAATATAAAAATATTACTTATATTTGCCATAAAACAAAAGCAAAACTAAAAAGCTTGAAATATGATTATCTTTTAGAGAATTGGAAACGAGCTCTAGCTTTTTTCTGACCATATTTCTTTCTTTCAACTGATCTAGAATCTCTCGTTAATAACTTATCTTTCTTTACAATTTTTCTAATTGTCTCGTCAGAGACTACTAAAGCTTTAGATATCCCATGAGTAACAGCACCTGCTTGGCCTGACATTCCACCACCCTTAACAGTACAAACAATATCAACAAGATTCGTTTTTTCTGTAATCTTCAAAGGCTTTTCAACTAAAAGCTGGTGAACAGGTCTCTTAAAATATTCGGTATATAATTTGCCATTAACAGAAATTTTTCCTGACCCAGCTAAAAGCCAAACTCTTGCTACAGCATCTTTTCGTTTTCCTGTAGCGTAATTAGCTTCTTTGGTAATTTTTATGTCTAAGCTCATAATTAGTTTGTTCTAGTGTTCTTTTTGTTTAAAGATGAAAAATTAATCTCTTTTATTTTTTGAGCTGAATGAGGATGTCCTTCGTCTTTGTAAATTTTTAACTTAGTTAATTGTTTTTTTGCCAAAGGTCCTCCTGGCAACATTCTTTTTACAGCAAGTTTTAGAATTTCCTCTGGTTTTTTTTGCATCAGTAATTTTGGTGTAGTTTCCTTAATTCCCCCTGGATGACCAGTGTGTCTATAATATTTTTTGTCATCAAATTTATTACCAGTAAACTTTATTTTAGAAATGTTAGTTACAATAACAAAATCTCCATCATCCATATGAGGAGTAAAAGTAGCTTTATTTTTGCCTCTTAAAATTTTTGAAATTTCAGCTGCCAATCTTCCCACAACAGCGTTAGTAGCATCTATATGATACCAGTTGTTTTGAATTTCGCTTTTTTTAATAAAGTCAGTCATGAAAGATGGTGTAATTACTGTTTGGTAGTTTAAATGTCAACATTAGAAATACTATTTAAGCCATATATCACTAATATAAATGACATAAGTAGAAATATTGATGTTAATTGATGTAAAGCAGCCATGTAGATATTAAGACCAGTGATGAGAGTTCCTATACCTAATATAATTTGAAAAATTAAAAGAAAGAAAGGAAGATTTAAATAGGTGGTTAAATTTTTGTAATTAGAGATGTAGATAGCTACAAAAATCAAAAAAATTAAATAAGCATTTAGTCTGTGAATTAGTTGGATATGAGCCCGGTCATAAAAAGCTTCTGTAGAAAAAAATGATGTAAAGGAAACTTCTTCTGGAAGAAAATGAGAATTCATAAGTGGCCAGGTTTGGTATATGTGGCCCGCATCAAGCCCTGAAGTAAAAGCTCCATAAATAATTTGGATAAAAATTAAGAAAACTAATAAAAAAATTATATTTTTTTTTTGCCTATAATTAATTTTTAAGTTTTGCCTTACGTGATTTAAATAACTCCAATAGACTAGTGTTATAATAATAATAGCACCCACTAAATGCGCTGCTAATCTAAAGTGACTAACATCCACATTTATTGATAGTCCACTTTTGACCATGTACCAGCCTAAAAAGCCCTGAAACATAAAAAGAAAAAATATCAAAAAATAATAAGGATAATTGTGACGATAAATAAATTTATTATAAATAAAATAAAATAATGGCAGAATGTATAAAAGGCTAACAAATCTAGCTAGTAGCCTATGAATATACTCCCACCAAAAAATATATTTAAATTCATTCAAGCTCATACCAAGATTTAGTTCTTGGTACTGGGGTATAGACTTGTACAGACCAAAGTATTGGATCCAAGATTCTTTATTAAGCGGGGGAAGTATTCCAGAGAAAATCTCCCAATTTGTAATTGATAAACCCGAATTCGTTAATCTCGTAAAACCACCGATGCTGACAAGTAGGATAAGAGTCGTTAATAATGCCAAATGCCAAATTTTAAAGTATTTATTTAGTTGTAAATTTGCCATGTTCTTTTATATAATTTTATACATATGATTAAAAAAGCTAAATTGTCACAAAAAAATAAACTTCTTAATATTAAAAAAATTAGAAATAGTATTGATAAAATAGACAATCAAATCTTAAAATATTTAAGTCTTAGGAGAAAAGAAGTCATGAAAATCACAAAATACAAAAAGAGAAGTGAAATTGTTGACCAGAAAAGAATAGCTAGCATGCTTAAAAAGCTTGTAAGAAAAGGGAAAGCTTTAAATATTGAGCCCTATGTTATTGAAAATTTATGGAAGGCTATGATTAAGTCTTTTATAAAATTAGAAAGAGAAAAAATCTAATTACTTACTGTGAGGTGGAAGTTTTTTTTCAACAAACCACTCATGCTTTCTAGTGGCAGGGTTATATTTTTTCATTTTTAATTTGTCTTTAGCCTTGTCACCGGCAGTAGGCTTCTTTACATAATAGTTAAAACGACTATTTGGCTTATCTTCAGGGACTAATCTTACTTTAACGTGTGATTTTTTTGCCATTTACAGTATTTCTTTTAATTCTTTAATTATTTTATTAATTTTTAATAAATTATTTTCTGATCTTATATTATTGATTTTTTTATAGTCAACAGAATACTCTTTTTCCATAGCTATAATAGCACCCTTTATGGTCATGCCCTTGTCTTTTAAGAGTGTTTTAACTCTCCGAAAAAGATTTATGTCGACTTCTGAGTAATATCTTCGTTTGTTGAGAAGGAGGCTAGGTTTTAGGATTTTAAATTTTTTTTCCCAAAATCTGATAACATGAGTTTTTGGCTTGCCAGTACTTTTGTCAATCAAGCCAATCTCCGTGGCCAATTCGCTAATATTTTTAAATGCACCAGACTTTTTCTTAAGCATTAAATCTATTAATTTTTTTTATTAAAAGCTTGGAGGCTTTAAAAGTAACGACATTTCTAGAAGAGATAGTTTTTTCTTCTTTTGTTTTTGGGTTTCTTCCAACTCTGCTTTTTTTGCTTTTCTTAGAAAAAGTTCCAAAAAGAGCTATTTTAACTTTTTTATCTTTTTTTAAATTGACTATTATTGAATCAAATAAAGTATCTACAAAAGCTGAACAGCTAATTTTCGATAAACCTAGCTCTTGAAAAACCAAATCGTAAAGTTTTTGTCTTGTTATATTTTCAACTTTGCTCATTTAATTAAAGATTTTAAAACTTTTGATTTAATTTTATCGTGAATCAAATCTAAACTTGCATTGCCATTAATGACAAAAATTCTTTTCTTTTCCACTTTTGCAATTGCTAAAAAGCCTTTTTTTATAATGTTCATTTTTTTTAAAGATTCTCTATCAAATCTATCTAATTTTTTTGCTCTTAAATGCATTCTTTTTTTACTTATACTTGGATTTGTATCTAAAAGAATTGTTAGGTTTGGTCTTATGTTTTTGTCTATTAGTTTTTGAAGGTAGTGTATTAATTTCAAATCAATAGACCCATTAAAATGCTGGTAAGCAATAGTGGAATCTAGATACCTATCACAAAGCACTATATAGCCAGATCTAAGTTTTTCCTTTATTAAATCGTAATGCTCTGCCCTAGCAGCAAATAATAAAAAAAGTTCAGTTAAGGGATTATTTTCTTCGTTTAGATCCTTTATTACTAGTTTTCTAATTTTTTCTGAAATTTTAGTACCACCGGGTTCTCTCGTAAGAAAAATTTTTTTTGATACATTTGCTTTTAAAAATTTATAAAGAAGTTTTATTTGGGTTGATTTTCCAGATCCCTCAATACCTTCAAAAGTGATAAAAATACCACGATTTAACCCCATACCAAGAAACCTATGGAATTAAAAAATCTTTTTATAAAATTAATTTTTTTAAAATCTTCAGTGGCAAATAGTGGCTGTTTTATATCTAGCCCGTTTTTGTCTTTAATTCTTAATACACCCAATTGATCACTTGCCTTAAAATGATCTTTAATTGGTTCGGATACCTCTAGATACATCTTAATATCTCTAGACCTTCTTTTAGAGTAAGTGATGTATAGGTCTTTTTCCAATTCTAATTTTATTGATGATTTTTTTCCATTCCATGTATTGATAGAAAATAGAGGATTTTCTTTTTTAACCAAAAGCAACTCTGTAGTAATTATTGCATAATTTAATAATTTTAAAGATTCTTTTGCTCTTTCTTTTTGTGAATTTGTCCCACTTACGACGCTTAAAATTCTACGATTATTTACAAGCATGGTAGCAGCCAATGAGTAGCCAGAGTCATTGAGGTGACCGGTTTTAATTCCGTCTACTTTTGAATTTTTATATAATAGGGTATTTCTATTAGATTGGGTGATTGGATTTCCACCAGTACGATCCCAAGTGAAGGTTCTTTCTGCGTACATTTTGTACAAATCTGGGAATTCTTTAATTAAATAAACGGACATTAAACTAATGTCGCTAACTGTTGAATAATTGTCCTCAGAATAAATTCCAGAAGAGTTTGAAAAGTTTGTGTTAGTCATGCCAATTGATTTCGCCTTGTCATTCATCATGGAAGCAAACGCAGCCTCAGAGCCTGCAATTCCTTCAGCCAATGCGATGCACGCATCATTTCCTGAAGCTATAATTATACCTTTTAATAAATTTAAAACAGTTATTCTATCGTTTGGAACTATAAACATAGAAGAATAGCCTTGCTTAGCCATTCTCCAAGCTTTGTTGGAAACTAAGAATTTTTCGTTTAATTTCAACTCACCGCTTTTAATTAAATCAAAAGCTATGATGGAAGTCATGACCTTAGTGATAGACGCAGGAGAAATTTTTTCATTTTCATTTTTCTTAAAAAGAACTTGGCCAGAATTTACATCCATCAAAATTGCCTGCTTGGCAGAAGTAATTAATGCATTGGCGTTATAAGCTTGAATTAAAAAAAAACTTATTAATAAAATTGTAATTTTTTTCATTTAACTTTTATTTGGTAACCTTCAAAATTATTAGTTTTTAGCTTACTGTAAATTAAGTCGTATTTGTTCATATTGCTAATTGGCCCTATTATTAAAAGATAATTTCCAGGTGAACCCTTAATAGCAATATTTTGATTAGAAAGAAATTCTTTTAAACTATTTTTAAGATCTTTCGCATATTTTAAGTAATAAAAAGAGCCGAATTCTAAATAAATAAGATTTTTATACTTATCTTTTTTTATATTTTTGCCCCCACTCAAAGAAATAATTTTGACATCATTAACTTTGTTTGCCTTTTTGATTTTTCTTTCTTCTTTAAAAATTTTTGCTTTATTCGCAACAAAAGTAGGATTTTTTTTAATGGATTCTATTTTTACGTAGGGTAAGTTTTTTTCTATTCCTAGTGAACTGGCAACAGCATCTGAAATATAAATTATTCGAGATTCTGGAATTGGTTTTTTTTCAATGTATTGCAAATTTATAGATTTTTGATTTGCAAGATTAGTAATTTTTAGTGAATTGCCCTTAAAATCCTGAGCTACAACTGCTTGGGTGTTTTTTTTATAAGAGCTTAAAGATCCTAAATTGCCAGAAAAGCCAATTTTCTCGGTTAAAGAAACTTTACCTATGTTGGTACATGAAAAAAGAAACAAAAAACTAAAAATTATAAGTGATTTATTTTTAGGCATTTTTCAAAAGGTCAGCAAATAAGCCCACTGTTATTGCAAATCGTAATGATCTATTCCAATTTAATAATTTTTCATAATTTGTGGTTACTAAAAAAATAGGTCCATCTTTGCCGTCAGGTCTTATTAATTTAAAATTACCTTTGACTTTTTTATTATTTTTTATGGAAATTTTATTATTAATTAAATCATTTCTAGATAAGGTTTTTTTTAATTTTCTTGCATCAATAGTGACCAAAGAATTGTCAATTTTATCAGTACTTATTGCTTTGTAGCCCCAAGAAATTTCTTTATTCCACCCTATTGTTTTAAGATAATTTGCAGCTGACGCAAATGAATCCTCAAGGGAGTTCACTAAATCTATTTGCCCGTCTTTGTCGTAATCAATGGCATAATTATTGATAGAGGATGGCATAAATTGGAAATTACCGTGAGCTCCAGCCCATGAGCCATACAGGTTTTCTAATTTAACTTTCTTTTTATCTATTAGTCGCAAAATAGTAATTAGCTCTTTTGAAAAATATGCAGATCTTCTTTTATCAAAAGACAAGGTTGCTAGGGCCGATATAATATCAACCTTACCTCGATGCCTTCCAAAGCTAGTTTCAATTCCCCACAAGGCCACCAGATATTCTTTTGGGACACCAAAATCTCTTTCTATTCTGGAAAGTAAGTTTTTATTTTCTAACAAAAGACTCTTGGCTTTTAGAACTCTTTTTTTATTAACTCTTTTTCCTATGTAAGTTTCTGTTTTTTCAATAAACTCTGGTTGACGCTTGTCATAAATCAAAAGTTTTTTCAAAAATTTAACTCTTGAGAAGGCCTTGTTTACGGTGACGGAACTGATCCCTTCTTTTTCAATAGCTTTCTTTTTAAAATCAACTACCCAAATATCAAAATTATGATTTTGAGCAAAAACTGGAGTATTTTGGAATATTAGAAATATAAATAAAATTATTTTTATACAATTGCTCATAGTATTTTTGATAACACAAAATATCATTAAATAATATTTAGATTAACAAGAGAAAAAGGCTAGATTTTTATGTTTTCTTTCTATTTTTAGTCAATGATAGTCAATAATCATGAATCTG
>Ga0209383_1000014_pt1 | contig 141746 bp, 151 predicted proteins | sample CoawatmetaG02DNA_FD_187510 | JGI IMG/M metagenome (GOLD analysis project Ga0209383, IMG submission 187510) | Marine microbial communities from the West Antarctic Peninsula - Coastal water metaG029-DNA (SPAdes) (version 2) | ecosystem: Environmental > Aquatic > Marine > Coastal ...
TTACGAAACTTTCAAGTCATGGCCTTTTCAAGAAGCAAAAAAGATTCAAAAAAGTAAACAAAGAGATTCTAAAGACACAATAATTTTTGAAACTGGTTACGGACCTTCAGGATTACCTCATATTGGAACTTTTGGGGAAGTGTCAAGAACTAATATGGTCAGATTCTGTTTTGAAAAACTTACGGGTAAAAAAACAAAACTAATTGCATTTTCAGATGATATGGATGGGCTTAGAAAAGTACCCGATAATATCCCTAATAAAGAGATAATTGAAAATTATATTGATTATCCATTAACCAGTGTCCCTGATCCCTTTAAGAAATTCAATAGTTTTGGAGAGCATAATAATAATATGCTTCAAGATTTCTTAAATAAATTTCAATTACCTTATGAATTTCAAAGCTCAACTCTAGCTTACAATTCCGGAATATTTAACGAAACAATCAAAAAAATATTAATTAATTACGAAGAAATTAAAGATGTCGTCTTGCCTACTTTAGGAGAAGATAGAAGAAAAACTTATAGTCCATTTTTTCCAATTGATAAAGAAACAGGAAAAATCCTCCAAGTAAATATTGAAGAAATTAATTTAGATAATTCTTCAGTTATATACAGACATGAAAACAAAACGATGGAAACTTCAGTTCTAAATGGTGATAGTAAGTTACAATGGAAAGTTGATTGGGCAATGAGATGGGCAGCTTTTGAAGTCGACTATGAGATGTGTGGTAAAGATTTGACTGACAGCTATATTCTCTCATCTAAAATTTGTAAAATACTAGGCTCACCACCTCCTGTTAACTTAATTTATGAACTTTTTTTAGATGATAAAGGTCAAAAAATAAGTAAGTCCATTGGAAATGGAATTGGTATTGATGAATGGCTAAAATACTCAAATCAAGAGAGTTTATCTTTATTTATGTTTCAGAGACCTACTACTGCTAAAAAATTGCACTTTGATATTATTCCAAAAAATACAGATGAATACCTTAACCATCTTTTAAAATATTCAGACGATAATACTAACGGAGATAACCCTGTTTGGCATATTCATAAGGAAGATAAAATAAAATTTAATACTAAAATAAATTATAGTTTAATTCTTAACGTTATTTCGGTATGTAAAACAGACGATCCTAACGTTGTCTTAGGTTTACTTAGAAATTATCAGAGTGATTTTTCAAAAACTGAACTAGATATAATAATGAATCTTATCACTAAGGGAATTAATTATTTCAATGATTTTATTAAACCTAACCTTAAATTTAAAAAACCAAATCAGGAGGAATGTCAAATAATTAAAAATGTGCTAGATAAGATTGAATCAATTGATCAAAATTCAACTGCTGATGAATTTCAGACAGCTATTTTTAGCGTAGCTAAAGAGTCAATTTATAAAGAAAATATTAAAGATTTTTTTAAACTAATATATGAAGTTGTTTTTGGTCAAGACAATGGACCTCGCTTAGGATCCTTTATTAAAGTTTACACTAAAGAAAAAACACTTAATTTAATTAATTCGAAATTAAATGTATAAATTTGGTCATTATTGTTTATCTAAAATTGACCCAGAATTAGCTCATAATATATCAATTAATGCTTTTAAATTAGGACTATATCCTAAAATTAAACATCAGCAGTATGAAGGTCTCGAGCAAATAATTTGGGGAAGGGGTTTCAAAACGCCTATCGGTTTAGCGGCAGGTTTTGATAAAAACGCAGAAGTCATTAAGGCTCTTTTTAATTTAGGCTTTAGTTTTGTAGAAGTTGGAACAGTTACACCTCTACCTCAAAATGGTAATCCCAAGCCAAGAATTCATCGTCTTCATATTCAAAAAGCCTTAATCAACTCTTTAGGATTTAATAATAAAGGTTCAGATCAATTTAAAAAAAATATTTTAAAATCTAATATGATGAATACTTCTAAAGATAGAATACTCGGTATTAATATAGGTAACAATAAAAATACTGATGATGTGCTAGAAGATTTAAAAAAACTTTTTGAAGATTTATATAGATTTGGAGATTATATAACAGTCAATCTCTCATCTCCCAATACGCCAGGCCTAAGAGATAATCTTAAAAGTAATAATTTTGATAGAATCGTTAAAGGTATTTATAAATTAAGAGAGGAAAATAATTCAAAAATTCCAATTTTATTTAAAATTTCTCCAGATATTTTGCCTCAAGATAAAAAAGATATTGCCTTAATTGCTCTTGCTAATGACATAGATGGTTTAATTTTAACTAATACGACAGTTGATAAAAGTCTACTGAGAACTGATTTGAAAGGGGGGGTGAGTGGCAAGCCACTTTTGCAAAAATCTAATGATTTAATTAGAGATTTTTACACATTAACTTCAGGAAAAATAAAAATTATTGGTGTTGGCGGTGTTTTTTCAGCAGAAGATATTTTGCAAAAAATGCATTACGGAGCTTCTCTTATTCAGCTTTACACAAGCCTTATTTATAATGGCCCTTATCATGTAGATAAGCTAAATAAAGATTTATCTCAAACAGTGCAAGAGATGGGTTATAAAAACATTTCTGAAATTATTGGAATACAAGCATGAAAAAAATTACTTCAATTAAGTCCATATGTGATCAGTATGATTATTTTTTATTTGATCAGTGGGGAGTATTACATAATGGTTTAAATACATTTGAAGATTCCAAAAACTGTCTTAAAAATCTTAAATCGATGGGTAAAAAGAATATACTAGTTTCAAATTCATCAAAACTAACAAAATATTCAATACAAAATTTAAGAAATTTAGGTATTGATGATGAGCTTTACGATTACACTATTACGAGCGGACAAATTGCATTTGATTCATTTTCTAAAGATATTTTTAAAAAATATGGTGATAAATGCTACCCAATTTCTTTATCGAAAGAAAAAGTTAAAATGTTTAATCTCAAAACAGTTCAAAAATTAAAAAATGCTAATTTTTCTTTAATTGCTGATATAGCTTCTGGCAGCAATCTTTTTGATTTCACGGATGATTTAAAAATAATGATGGATCTTAAAATCCCTTTGGTTTGTACTAATCCTGATTTCCAAGTAGATAATAAGGGCACTCTTGAAATGTGTGGTGGAACAATAGCCCAACTTTATGAGGATATGGGTGGTACTGTTCATCGGTATGGTAAACCTTATGACCCAATATATTCTAATATTATTGATACCCTTAAGATTCAATCACCTAAAAAAGTTTTAGCTATTGGCGATTCTTTTAATCACGATATTCTTGGAGCTATGAATCAGGGCTTTGACTCACTTTTTATTGGAAATGGTATACATAGGTCTGATATCAAGGATTCAGAGCGTTTAAAATGGTATTTGAGTCAATTTAAACCAAAATATTATCAATTTATGCTTAAATTTTAACATCAAGGTATTGTATTCAATACTGAAGTGTATTATAAACTCATCTCATGTCTAGAAGTTGCGATTTAACAGGTAAAATACATCAGACTGGTCATAACGTCAGTCACTCTAATATTAAAAGCAAAAGAAGGTTTATGGTTAACTTAAATATGGTTACTTTAAGAAGTGATGCATTGAATAAAAATTTTAGATTAAGAATTGCCTCTTCTACATTGAGAACTGTTGATAAGTACGGTGGATTAGATGGCTTTCTTTCTAATATGAACTCAAGAAAATTAACTGATAAAGCTTCAAAAATAAAAAAATTAATTGAGAAAAATGTTAGCTCTTTAGCTAACTAATGCTTGAAAGCTTTTTCTTAAATTTAAGCCTACATTTAAATCATTTCCCAGTAATTATTATTTGGATTATTCAAATTATTTTTTGTTATATTTGTATATTACTAGCTCTCAAATATTACGGTAAGTCGGGTATTTATGTTTATGTTGCTATGGCAATTTTCTTAGCAAATATTCAAGTTTTAAAAGTTATAGAATTTCCTTTTTTTCCTGAACCAATGGCATTAGGAACAATTTTATTTATATCGATATTTTTATGTACAGACATTCTTAGTGAGTATTATGGAAAAGAAAGCGCAACAAAATGTATTTATATTGGAATTTCAGCTTATTTATTTTCAACTATCATAATGTTTTTTACAATTTCTTTTAGTCCGGTAAATATAGAAAGTTACCCAGAATGGTCATGGAGTTTAGATATGCATAATGCTACACAAACTCTTTTTTTACCCCAGTTTCCGATTATAATAGGCAGCATTTCAGCTTTTTTTATTAGTCAAAAATTGGATGTATTTATTTTTGATTTCATAAAAAAAAATTTCACAACTGCATTATGGTTTCGAAATAACATCTCTACATTTATTTCTCAGTTTATTGATAATTTAGTATTTAGCATTCTTGCTTTTAATTTATTATCTTCCAATCCCGTTCCTATTATGGATTTATTGATTTCATACGGGTTAGGTATCTATCTACTGAGAATTTTACTTAGCCTAATGGATACTCCTGTAATATATCTGGCAAAATACTTTATTAAAAAAGGTGAATAATTTTTTTGAAGTAATTAGTCAGGACGAAAATTCTAAAGCAAGAGTAGGCGTTCTTAAAACTGCGCATGGAAATTTAGAGACCCCCGCTTTTATCTTTTGTGGTACGAAGGCAACTGTTAAGGGAGTCCTACCTTCAAGTTTAATAGAGACAGATACTCAAATCATTCTTTCAAACACTTATCATTTAATGCTTCAGCCTGGATCGGAAGTTATTGCTAATTCAGGTGGGTTGCAAAAATTCACAAATTGGAATGGTCCTATGATGACTGATAGTGGGGGTTATCAAATATTTTCTCTTGGTCATGGATCTGTTTCAGAAGAAATTAAAGGAAAAAACCTCACTGGAAGAAATAAATCCTTATTAAAGATTACGGAGGAGGGAGCCTCTTTTAAAAATTATCTAAACGGTGATAAAATTTTGTTAACCCCAGAAAAGTCTATTGATATTCAAAGAGATCTTGGTGCTGATCTAATTTTTGTTTTAGATGAGTGTACACCTTACAATGTGGATAAAAATTATACTGAAAAATCAATGCATATGACACACAGATGGGCTAAAAGATGTATGGAAAATTTTAAATCAGATAACAAAAAATATGTTGCTGAAAATGGTTCTTCCGGAAAACAAAGACTCTATGGAATTATTCAGGGGGGAGTTTATGGGGATTTGCGTAAACAGGCTTGCGAAGAAATATGTTCAATGAATTTTGATGGACTTGCCATTGGGGGCTCCTTAGGGGGAACTAAAGAACAAATGTATGAGGTATTTGATTTTTGCTCTTCATCTATTGATAACTCAAGACCTGTGCACGTATTAGGAATAGGCGGTCTAGATGATATTTTAGAGGGTGTATCTAGAGGGTTTGATACATTTGATTGTGTATCTCCCACAAGAATTGCCAGACATGGTGTCATGCTGTCTAAGAATAAAAAAAAAGGAATTAATTTAAATAATTCTTCTTTTAAAAATGATCATTCTCCTCTAGATGAAAATTCTGAAATTAACATAGGGAGAAATTATTCTAAAGCTTATATTCATCATCTTTTTAAAAGTAATGAAATTCTTGGTATGACTATTTTGTCTATATATAATATATGGTTTATGAATAATTTTTTAAAGCAAATCAGAAAATCAATACATGAAAAAAATTTTAATACATTTAAATCTAGTATGTTATCTAATTTTAATTAAATAAATTCTCAAGTTTATTAAATATAGCTCCACCTAACTCTTCAACATCATGAATAGTAATGGCTTTGTCATAATATTGTCTCACATCGTGTCCTATTCCTATAGCTAATAACTCGATTTCCGTTTTATCTTGAATAGCAATAATTGTACTTTTTAGATGTTTTTCCAAATAATTACTTTCATTTACTGATAAGGTGGAGTCATCTACCGGAGCTCCATCTGAGATAACAATTAGAATTTTTCTACTTTCAGGCCTTTTCATAATTCTGCTTGAAGCCCAAAGTAATGCCTCTCCATCAATATTTTCTTTAAGGAGTCCTTCTTTGAGCATTAGCCCTAAGTTAATTTTAGATTTTTTACTATTCTCATCTGCGGATTTATAAATAATATGTCTTAAATCATTTAGCCTACCTGGATTTTTGTTTTTGCCATTTTTCAACCACTCTTCTCTAGTTTTACCACCTTTCCATGCTTTGGTGGTAAATCCTAAAATTTCTACTTTTATTTTACATTTCTCTAAAGTGGAGGCTATCATATCAGTGGTAAGTGCAGCGATCATTATAGGCTTACCTCTCATCGAACCAGAATTATCTATTAATAACGAGACGGTCGTATCCTCAAATTTAATTTCTCTTTCTTTTTTAAAAGATAATGAATTATTACCGTTAGTAATAATTCTTGTAAGTTTAGAGGTGTCAAGTAGGCCAGACTCTTGATCAAAATTCCAAGATCTATTTTGTTTAGATTGAAGTAATCGAAAAAGTTTATTTGCTAATCTTGAAATTTGCTTTTGATAAATTTCGCACCTATCATCTAATTGCTTTCTGAGGGCAGCCAGTTCTTCCAAGTCGCATAATTTGTAAGCTTCTATTATCTCATCAAATTTTGTACTTGCGGATTTATAATTTTGACTTAGATTTTTGTAGCTATCAATCTTTGCTTTATGAGTTTCTTCTTGTTCTAATGAAATTTGCGCCTGAACTTCTTCTCCTTGAGTTGAGCTATTATCATTACTATTTTCTGATGCTGAAGCCTCTACTGATTGTTCAATATCGTTTTCTTGAGGAGAGGGTTCATTTTTACTTTCATTATCATTATTTTCATTTTTGACATCTTCTTCATCAGGACCTACATCATTATCTTTGTCGTTTTGCTCTTCTTCACTAATAGGAAATACCAGTTTAATTAATTTAATAACTTGATTATTAAAGTCCTCTTGTGAATTTGTATAATTTTTAAGATCAATTAATAATCTTTTAAAAGCAGTTTGATTTTTATTTACAACTAAAATGCTAATAATATTTTTTTTTACTTCAAATTTTAGATCATCAGTACTTAATAAAAAATAATCTAATATTGTTGATAAAAATAAATCAGATTTACTGATATCTTTTTTCTTGAGAATAAATTCTTTTTGTTTTTTCCATTTTTTTTTTATGTTAATTTTTATTCCTTGGTATTCTGATGCTCCTAGAAACTCATATCTTATTCTTTCGACTGTCATAAGTAATTCTCGCTGATCAAAAATAAGAGCACTAAAAGCGTTAAAATTAGATTCATTATGATGCTTTATTTTAAGAGCAAATGAATCAGATGACCCTCTCATATCGTTGTAATCAAATTGACTAGATAAACTTGGAATATTTAGCGTCTCCTGTTTTTCTAAAACTATATTTGAGCTAATATTAAGCTTAAGTTTCTGATTTTGAGAAATTGCTTTATTGACGCTATTTAATGCTAGTGATGGATTTTTACTTATCTTAATATTTTTATTTAAGGTCAATTATATGTCGAAGCCAAATGATCGTTGAAAATATTCTTTGTATATTTCTATTTCAGTCTCATCACATTTATTTAAAAATGTTAATTCATAAGCAATTTTTATATCTTTTATGATTTTATAATTTTCAGCGAGCATAATAACTGTTCTCGGACTCATTAAAGTCGAGACATCTTTTAATTCAAAACCTTTTCTTGTTAAATTCGCTAACTTAACCATTGATTTGATATGTTTTATATCATCATCATTTGCTTCAATTTTTTTTGATACAATTTCTATTTCCGTATCTTCACTAAGATAGTTTAATTTTGATACTATGTTCCATCTATCCATCTGACCTTGATTGATTTGGTTTGTTCCATGATAAATTCCGCTTGTATCTCCTAAACCAACAGTGTTTGCAGTAGCAAATATTCTAAAGTATGGATGAGGTTTTAAGACTTTATTTTGATCTAACAGTGTTAATTTTCCTTCAGACTCTAATATTCTCTGAATAACAAACATTACATCCGGTCTTCCGGCATCATACTCATCAAAAACTAAAGCAACATTATTTTGAAACGCCCAAGGTAATATACCTTCCTGAAATTCAGTAACCTGTTTTCCTTCTTTTAATACGATGGAATCTTTTCCTATAAGATCTATTCTTGATATATGACTATCTAGATTAATTCTTACACATGGCCAATTTAATCTAGAGCATACTTGCTCAATATGAGTTGATTTTCCTGTCCCATGAAGCCCTTGAATAAAAACTCTTTTATTAAATTTCAATCCAAGAAGTATGGCTATTGTTGTCTGCTGATCGAATACATAATTAGTATCTATTTCAGGAACATAACTATTACGGTCTATAAATTTTGAAACGATTAAATCAGTACTTATTTTAAAAATATCACTAGCTTTTACCTCTATGAATTCATCGATTTTTGATATTTTATCTATCTTACTACTCATTTAATTTTATTATGATACTCCATTAGATAAGTATAAGCCTCAACCAAATTCCTGAACTTTTCATCACTATTTTTAATATCACTTTTAGCATCTGGATGATAGCGTTTTGCTAAATTTTTATAATTTTTCTTAATTTCTTCAATGGTAGATTTTATAGAAAGACCTAGCTCTTCTAAACTCCATAGTAATTTATTCGTTTTTTTATTAGTTTTAGATGATTCTTCGCTAAACTGATCCTCAAATTCAAAATTAATAAATTTTGCACCAGAACCAAATGGCCTAGTGGGTCTTCTCCAAGTAGAATCCCTTCTGATTTCTAGTTCGATTTCATCCATATCCATTTCTTTATGAAAGTTCCAAGATTTATTAAATTCTTTAATATGTTCTAAGCAAAACCATTGGTATTTATTGAGCGCTAATTTATTTAATGGAGCTTTATACAAGCCGTCATTGCTACAATCTTGATGATTACAAACTTGAATATTATCTTTTTGATTCATTTTTATATATGTTTAATAATATTATATTAACAATGTTACTACAGGAAATTAAAAAAAATCTCGATACCATTACAGAATTTAATATAAATGGAGTCTATGATAAAAGTGTAGATCATCAAGGTCATACTTCCGTCCTTGGTTTAGAGTCGCAGTTAACTCATATTGAGATTAATGTATCTTTAGGAAAAAATGAAATAACTCGATTGGATATTCATAGAAGAATTTTTAGTGAGTTACAGTTATTTATCGATGGTGGTCTTCACTCAATATCAATAAAAATAACTAAATAGTTATTTTTATTTTAGAGATTTTATTGACTGATTTTGAAATAATTTGAATTTTAATATCTTGATAATTAAGAACTTTACCTACTTTTGGAATGTCATTTGTTATACTATAAACTAAACCAGAAAGAGTAACAAATTCATCAGGTAAATTAATTTTTAGAACTCGATTCAATTCTCTGATACTTGCATTTCCATTAAAAATATAATTATCCGAATCAATTCTTTCTAGATAAGAGTTTTCAACATCTGTCTCATCAAATATTTCACCGATTATTTCTTCAATAATATCTTCAAGAGAAATTAAGCCCTGAACTGCACCATATTCATCAACTATCATTGCCATATGTTCTCTCTTGGATTTAAAATCTATTAGTTGTTTAATGGCCATTTTATTTTCAGGAATAAACCAAGGCTTATTCAAATACCCAGCAATTTTATTATGATCTAAATCACTTAATGTTTCTCCTGATTTGAGTAGATCTCGTATATCTAAGATTCCCTCAATGCTGTCAAAATTTTTTTTTATTACCGGAACACGTGTAAAGTTTATTTCCTTGAGTCGTTTTATTATTTGATCGATAGAATCATCTAAATTAATATAGCTAATATCATTTCTATGAGTCATTAATTCATCAACTTTTAAATTTTTTAACTCTAATAAATTACTCATATATTCAATTTGTTCTTTGTTATTTTTTGAATATTGTTTTTGATATTTGATAGCCCCTTCAAATTCTTCTTGCATATTTGTATTCTGGTTACCATCCAACCTCATACCTATTAAGCGCATGATGAATGTGGCAATTTTGTTAATAATAAAGACAACGGGACTAATGAGCTGAGTGTAATAAAAAAAGAACCTAGCCACAGTTAATGAAAATTTCATTGGTTTATTTATTGCATATATTTTTGGCATCACTTCTGAAAATATGACAATTGTAAGTGTCATAACAATTGTTGCTATTGTCATTCCTAGACCACCAAAATAAGAAATTAATATTTCTGTAAAAAGCACAGTTGCTAAAATATTACAAAGATTATTAGCGAGTAATACTCCAATAATAAACTGATCCTTTATTTCTTTGATTTTCAGAATATAATTGGCGTCAGTATTTCCTTGCTCTTTGTATTTAATTGCTCTTAATTTTGATATTGCAGTTAAGGAAGTTTCTGAACCTGAAGATATAGCGGAGAAAATTAATAAAAATATTATAGCTATAATTTTAAAAGATAAAATTAGTGTCATTTAATCAGTTCAAGTGTAATAGATTTTAATTTTTTTAAACTAATATTTTTAACAATACCTGTATTTTTTTTAATAAGTATTAAATTGGTATTATCCTTAAATGATTTTTTATCAGAATAAACTTTTTTCATAATATTATTTATATTTTTACTATTAATGTAGGGCCTATAATCAAAAGGTAGATTATATTTTTTAAGAAGTTTCTCTAAATTCAATATAGAAATAGGATTCAAATTTAACAATTTTGAAATTTCAATCTCAAATATCATTCCAATAGCCACAGCTTCTCCGTGCTTAAGATTTCCCTTATTAAGGTTTAGGCTTTCGACAGCATGACCAAAAGTATGTCCAAAATTAAGTATAGCTCTTGAATATTTACCAATATTTTTTTCTTTAAAATCTTTAATATATTTTATTTTAGTTTTTACAGATTCATTTATTATGTCATTTATATTTTCATTATTAACATAATCATCTGAGCTATTATGTAAAATTTTTAACAAATTATTATTATCAATTAATGCATATTTAATAATTTCTGCATATCCACATGAAATTTCTCTTTTAGGTAAGCTTTTTAAAAAATTAGAATTAATAATTACAGCATTAGGTAAATAGAATGTCCCTATTAAATTTTTGCCCATAGATGAATTTACTCCTGTTTTACCACCAATAGAACTATCAACCATAGCAAGTAATGTAGTCGGAATCATGACGTGACCTATGCCTCTTAATAATGTCGAAGCGGCAAATCCTGATAAGTCTCCTATAGTACCACCTCCAAATGAATATATTACTGAATTTCTATTAACTCCCATCTTTAAAATATCTTCTATTAATTTGGTGTATTGGAATAAAGTTTTGATTTTTTCACTTGCCTTAATAACTATTATTTTTTTTTTATAATTTTTTACAATATCTTTAATTATAGTTAATTTTAAAATTGATTTATCTAAAATCAAAACATCTTCTATTTTTATATTTTGATTTAGATAATACATTAAATCTTCATCACTATTAGTTGAATAGATATTATTTTTTTTATTTATTATTTTCATTTTTTTATTTTGTTTAAAATATTTATAACCGTATTTTTTTTTAATCCATTTGCATCTATAATCAAATTAGATACCTTAATATAAAAATTTTCTCTTTCTTTTAAGATTTTTTCAATATCGATAGAACTATCCTTTTCTATTAATGGTCTATCTTTGGATAGAGCTAATCTGTCCATTAAAGTACTGACATTACAATTCAAATATATATTATATGTTTTCTTTAAATTTTCTCGATTATTTAAAATAATACCACCCCCAGTTGAAATTATTAATTTTTTTTTTAATAATATCGTTTTATCGAATATGTTTTTTTCTATTTTTCTAAAATATTCCTCACCTTTAAATTGAAATATTTTTGATATTTTCATACCTTTTTTTACTTCAATTAGTTTATCTGTATCTATAAAATTATAGCCTAAAATATTAGCAATTTCTTTGCCAATAGTTGATTTTCCAGAACCGGGCATTCCAATAAGGCATATTTTATAATTAAAATCTTTGATCATTTATTTTTTAGTTGTATGTATAATATACAATGTTTTTATTGAAAAAAAATCCAACAAAATCCAAATCCATTATTTTAATCATTTTAATTATCTTAATCGTTATTATTGCTTTTTTTTTCATTAATAAAATTAATATTCCCGCACCAAATTCATTAAAGGAATATATTCTTAATAAATCTAATTTTATATGAATTATCTAATCTTATTACTAATATCTTTTTTTTATACTACTAATTTAACTGCAGATGAAGTGGTTGAAGGTAATTTGGATAAAATTGAAGATATTGTTATGCAAGACACAGGTATCCATCAATACCAAGACTATAACTCCTTTTTAACTGAGAATGACTTACTATTATTTTATAAAGATTTAAATGCAAGGAATACTAATCATTATTACAAATCAGTTATTTTAAATGCAATTTCAAATAATAATAACTATCCAGAAGGTTATTCGCAAAATAGTTTTATCTTAAATAAAATTTTGAATCTTAATCTTATTGATAATAATTTTTCTTTTAATAGGAGGATATTTGATTCAATCCTTTTTAGCAGTTTTATTAAACCTCAATATAATGAGTTTTATTTAAACTATCTATTTTTTTCCTCAAGATTTGAAGAGTTATGTTCCTATTATTTTAATTTAAGTGTCGAGCAAAAAAATTTTAATAACAATGTAATTTACAGCACAATATGTCTTCTTGAAAAAAATAACTTTTCTCAACTTGAGTTATTACTAGAGTTATATGACTCTAATACTATTTCTAAATTAGATTCAAAATTTTTAAATTTATTTATTGATAATAAAATAGAAGAAATTGAAACTAATTATGAAGACTTAGGAATAATTGATAAATATATCGTTTTTAAAAATCCAAATTATTTTAAAATTAATAATCTCATTATATCTTCTATTTTAGATATAGAAATTCTAATTAATACTAATTTAGAAATTAATTATATAGACATACTCACTGCTTTTAATAATGGAATAATCAATAAAAGAGAATTCATCTCCGTATTAAATAGTATTAAAGATGTGAATTTGATTAATGATTACGTTATCTATAATGATATTTTATCTATTATAAATATTAATGATAAATTAAAATTTATTAATACAAATTTTGATCAATTGCAAATGGACTATTATAGCTTTTCATTAATTTTAAATGAGCAGTTCAATAATTTAAAGTTATTAAATGCTAACCTTAAATATCCCAAAGCAATTTATATATTATTGTTATCTGCTGATAATCAATTTATTGATAATTTTTTAGATATAAATGAAAGATATAATTATGCTAATGAATTCGATGCAATGTTTTTTGAGGGTGTTAGTAATTTTATGCTTCAAAAAGAGCCAAAAAATATAATTGATATTAATGATCTTGATACTCTTAATAATCCGGCAATTTTATTTTTTATACAAAATAATTATTTAAAAATTAACTTAGATAAAAATATAATTTTACCAATTTCTAATAAATCTCTAAGTATTAAAAATTATGTTAATTACAGTGTCTATAACTCTATTAATGAAAAAAATAAAACTAATAAAGAATTATTAAAACTAATAAAAAATTTAGATTTTAAGAATATTAATGAAGTAGATTTATTTTACTTTTCTAAAAGTCTTGAAACCAATAAAGATTTTAATCAATTATTTTTTAATATACTCGCTAATAGTTATTTAAATAATTGATACCTATCAAATATCTAATAACTAATTATTTAGAAATTTTAGTCTCCGAAAGAAACTTATCTAAAAATTCATTATTGAGTTATAAAAATGACTTAAATAATTTTCAATCTATATTTATTCAACATTCTAATGAAAATATTAATTTGATTATTACTATCTATATCAAATCTCTTCGTTCCAGTAGTCTTCAAAATTCTTCTATTAATAGAAAACTTTCATGTATTAAGGGTTTTATTAATTATATTGATTCTGAAGGATTGATAGAATCAATTAATTATTCAAATTTTGAATTATTAAAACGTGAGAGAAAAATTCCTAAAGCAATAAATTACTCTGATATGGATTTTTTTTTTAATAATTTAAACTCTTCAGATCATAAAAATTATTATATTTATATAATTCTATTTGAATTATTGTATTTTTCTGGTTTAAGAATTTCAGAAGCCCTATCTTTAAAATGGTCTGATATAAATTTCAAAGACTTATCTTTTTATATCGTCGGTAAAGGTATGAAAGAAAGAAAATGTTATTTCAATCATAGTCTCTCTTTAAAACTTTCTACAATAAGTCCAGATAATAATGATATTTTTATTTTTACTATTAATAATAAATTAATCAAACCTCGTCAGGTTAATTTATTTTTATCTAAAATGTATCTAAATGGTAATATCAATACCAAAATTTCATCCCATTCTTTTAGACATTCTTTTGCAACTACTTTGATGGAAAATGGTGCTGATATTAGACATATTCAAAAACTTTTAGGTCATTCTAGTATTTCTACAACTGAAATTTATACAAAAGTTCTTAAAAATAAAAAAAAAACAGTTTTAGACTCTTACCATCCTTTAAAAAATAAATTATAGTTCTTTATGTTTTTTTTAGATTTCGAAGATAAATTAGAAAACCTTAATACTGAAAAAGAGTTATTAATTAAATCAGCTAAGTCAAAAAATATTGATATTTCTTCAAAAATTAAAACTATTGAAGCTAAGGAGTCAAAAGAATTGGAGAAGATTTATAAAAATTTGTCTCCATGGCAAATTGTTAAAATTGCCAGACACCCTAAACGACCAAAAACTTTAGATTATATTGATAATCTTTTTACCGATTTTACTTATTTGTCTGGTGACAGATTGTACTCTGAAGATAAATCTATTGTTAGTGGTATAGGTAAAATTGGTGATTGTTCCTTTATGATTTTAGGCAACGAAAAAGGTTATGATATGGAAAGTAGAATTGATTATAATTTTGGAATGGCTAAACCTGAAGGATATAGAAAGTCTCAGCGAATTATGAAACTTGCTGAAAAATTTCAATTACCTTTAATATGTTTTATTGATACTTCTGGTGCTTATCCTGGCAAAGACGCTGAGGAAAGAGGTCAAGCTGAAGCTATCGCCAGGTCTATGCAAATTTCATTAAATATACAGACACCTTGTATTTCTATTATTATTGGTGAAGGTGGTTCGGGCGGTGCTATTGCTCTTGGAGCCAGTGACAGAGTTTTAATGCTTAGTAATTCTATTTACTCTGTTATATCTCCAGAAGGTTGTTCATCAATTTTATGGAAATCTTCTGATTTTTCTGAGGTGGCTGCCAATTCATTAAAAATAACAGCTAAAGATTGCCTTAATTTAAAAATTATTGATGAAATTATTGAAGAGCCTATTGGTGGCGCTCATAGAAATTCACATATTTTGTGTGATAAAATCAAAAAAAGTATTTTGAATAACTTTCAATCTCTTAAATTATTTAAATTTAATGATCTGAAAATTTTAAGAAATAAGAGATATTTAGATTATTTTATTTAGATAATTTACTTACCATGGCATTGCTTATATTTCTTCCCTGATCCGCAAGGGCAGGGGTCATTTCTTCCAATTTTTTTTTCTGACACTTCTTCTACTAAACTTTCTGTTTCAGTTGGGCCTAATCTAAATTTTAAATTATTTGGAATAAGAACAATTTCTTCCTGAATTTTATAAATTAAATTATTAAATGAGGTGAAGGCTCCCTTTTTAAATTCATTTATAGGATCTTTACCTGCATTACCACTAAACGCAACTGATTGTCTAATATTACTTAATTCTTGAATTTGATTTTGCCAATTTTTATCAACGATCATTAGCGCTACTTGTTTTATTAATAGTAAATAATTATCGCTATATTCATTATATTGATTTAATTTATGCTCTTTTAGATCTTCAATAATTTCATCTATGCTAGAGTTGAAATTTGATTTTTTTAAAGGTAATTTTTTTAAAAAGTCATTTTTAGTTTCTTCCTCGTCCCAAATATTTTCTAAAAACTCACACTCAACTTCTTTTATAAATTCAAATATATTTCCAGTAATAACATCTTCCCTTTTTGAATATATTATTTCTCTTTGTTTATTAATAATGCTATCAAATTCTAATAATTGTTTTCGTATATCAAAGTTATGTCCTTCAACTCTTTTTTGCGCTCTTTCAATTGAAGATGTAAGCCATTTATGTTCTATAACTTCTCCTTTTTTTAATCCAAGTGAAGATAACATCGATTGTAATTTTTCTGACCCAAATATCCTCATAAGATCATCTTCTAGTGAAACAAAAAAAATACTTTCGCCGGGATCTCCCTGTCTTCCAGAACGTCCTCTTAATTGGTTATCTATTCTCCTACTCTCATGCCTCTCTGTTCCTATGATGCATAATCCGCCTGAGTTAATAACTTTTTCATAATCGTTTTTTTTAAAACTATCTTTATCAACTTCTGGATTTCCACCTAGCTTAATATCTGTTCCTCTTCCTGCCATATTTGTTGCAACAGTTATTTGATTGGGTTTTCCAGCTTGAGCTATTATTGATGCCTCATTTTCATGGTTTTTAGCATTTAAAACATTGTGATTAATCTCATGTTTATTTAATAAATTTGAAATTAGTTCAGACTTTTGAATCGAAGTAGTTCCGATTAGTATCGGTTGAGATTGAGTTAATTTTTTTTTAACTAATGAAACTATAGCTTCATATTTTTCATCGCTAGTTTTATATATCTGATCATTGAAATCTTTTCTTATTAAGTTTTTATTTGTTGGTATTTCAACAACTTCTAATCCATAAATAGTATTAAACTCTTCAGCTTCTGTTAAAGCCGTACCAGTCATACCACTTAATGATTTATATTTTTTAAAATAATTTTGAAATGTAATACTTCCTAGAGTTGTACTTTCTGGCTGAATTGTAAGGTTTTCTTTTGCTTCTATTGACTGGTGAAGTCCTTCTCCGTACCTTCTTCCTTCAGATAATCTTCCAGAAAATTCATCTATGATGACGATTTGATCATTTCTGATAACATAATCCTTATCTATTTTGAATATAAATCTAGCTTTTAAAGATTGATTAATAATTTGATAAACTTCTAAGTTCTGACTATCAAATAAATTATCACCTTTTAGTAAATTAATTTTCTTTAAATTAAATTCAATTTTCTTAATTCCTTCATCGTTTAGTAAGACATTTTTTCTTTCTTCACTTATTTCTACATCAGCAGTCCCAAGCCCTTCAGTAACTTGATAACAAATTTTAAATAATTTTATAGGAGTTTCAACTTGACCTGATATTCCTAATGGAGATCTCGCCTCATCAATTAAAACTGAGTCTGCTTCATCAATTATTGCTCTATCATGCTTTAATTGAATTCTTGGAGTTTCTATTGACCTTAAATTATCTCTTAAAAAATCAAAACAGAATTCATTATTATTTCCATAGATTATATCTGATTTATAAGCGTTTATTTTTTCTTCAAGCGACATATCATTTTGTATATGTGAATTTGTCATTCCTAAAAATTTATAGATAGGGTCCATCCAGATCGAATCCCTCTTAGCAAGGTAATCGTTTACAGTTATTAAGTGTGTTTGACTTTGAGTTAGATAATTTAAAAACGCAGGTATCGTGGCAGCTAAAGTTTTTCCTTCTCCAGTTTTCATTTCGGTAATACTTCCATAATATAAACAAACTCCAACAATGACCTGTGAATCAAAATGTTTTAATTTAATAGTCCTATTAGAGGCCTCCTTAACTATTGATATAGCTTTTACTATATCACTCTCCGAAACTTCATTTGAACTAGAATACGCATCTTTTAAATCTTGAATTTTATTTTTAATTTCTTCATCACTTAATGAGAAAATTTCATGATCAAACTCATTAGATGGATTTACAAATCTGTTATAAATATCATTAATTTTTTTAGAGTTTTTATTATTTTTTAAAAATTTTGAAATTTTTTGAAACATATAGTTAAATATTTACACTATGATAAAACTATTTCCACGAAGAAATTGTCGTGATTTCAAACTCTATTGGCATAAACCTCTCATTTTTTAAAAGAGCTTTAAAGATATTTCTTATTTTTATAAGAACTTCTTTGTTAAACTTAGGTTTTGGGTCGACAGTATTGCTAATTCCCATTGTTTTTAAATCTAATCTAAGTTTCTTGAGATCCTTATAGTTCGCTTCCAGCAATTCATTAGTTGCAACAATTTCATTAAATTGATGTAAATCTAAGTTCTTTATTAGAGTTTGCGTATTAATAAAAGGTCCAAATCTTTGATGGGCACCATTAAATATAAATTCGTCAATCTCGATAAATGTTTTCTGTAATGTTTTAAAGCTAGAGTCATTAAGTATATTCATTAACAGCAACCCTTCTTTTTTAATTAACTTATTTAAAATCTTAAGGTATTTTTCTGGCTCAATTGCAATTTCAAACCCTAAAGAAAAATTTGAAATAATTAAATCATATTTATCAGTCTCTTTTTCTAACTCTTCAACATTAATATTTTTATAATTGCCTTCAAAAAAATCTTTATTTTCTTTTACTATTCCTGGTTGAATAACAAGAACTTTACTAAATTTAATTTTAATTAATTTTAGAACATTTTGAATATTTACTAGTCCATGTTGAGCTAGAATATTATCTTGCTGATAATGCAAATCACGCAATAAGTATTTTTTTTTTAAGTCTATCAAATTACTTATCCTATGCTAAATTATCTAATATGATATCCCGTTTTAATTTAGATGTTAAGAGAATGCTTTATTATGACGATAAGGAAAAGTTTGATATTGAGTTTAAATTATTGAATGAGTACACCAATGATAAGGAAATATCATTGAATATTCCAGAGCCCCAGGTATTAATTGTCTTCGATGCGCCTCTAAAAGTTAATCTTATTAATAAGTCTTTTTCAAAAAGTATGATTCTTTTTAATTTTCAGAGCCTTTCATTAGTTATGGGAGATAAAATGATATTGTCCTCAAATAAAAATAAAATAGCCAGTTTTAAATTATATAAATACCTTAATGTAGAATGAAATTAGCTTTAATTCAATTAACAGTTGAAGATAGTATTGAGGAAAATTTTATTAAAGTAAAAAAATTTTTATCTGAAACTATTAGCAGTAAGTCTGATTTTATTTTATTGCCAGAATGTTTTCTTTATCTTTCTAACAATAAAGAAGATAGCTTTAAAAATGCACTACCTCTAAACAATAAATACATTATTTTTTTTAAACAGTTTTCTAAAGACAATAAAGTTTTACTGCTCTTAGGTTCATTAGCTATTAGAAGTGATAATAAGATTTACAATTGCTCCTTCCTGATAGATCGCAATGGAGAAATTATTTCCACATACAAAAAAATTCATATGTTTGATGTAGAATTAAAAAATGGAGAGAATTATAAGGAAAGTGATATCTTTGATTCTGGAGATGAAATAAATTTAGTTAAAATAGACAATCAAATATTAGGGCATTCTATTTGTTATGACCTTAGATTTCCAAAGCTGTTTAGGGTTCTTGCAAAAAATGGTGCTGATATAATTGTTGCTCCTTCGGCTTTTACTTTAAATACAGGAAAAAAGCATTGGCATACTCTTGTTAAGGCAAGAGCAATAGAAAATGGTGTTTATATGATAGCTCCTAACCAATGGGGCACTAATAGATCTGGTAGATCAACATATGGCCATAGTCTTGTGATTGATCCATGGGGGGAAGTTATAGTAGACGGTCTGGAAGGTGAAAAAGTTATTTATTGCGAAATTGATTTAAAAAGTGCGAATAGTGCACAATCATCTATACCTACACTTATACATGATAAAAATTTTGAAGAAAAAAACGACAAAAAATTCAAAATAAATTTTAAATAATTATATGATACTTTTTGATCTTAGATGTGAATTTGACCATATATTTGAAGCTTGGTTCGATGATTCAAACTCATTTGATCTGCAACTAAAAAAAAAATTAATATCATGTCCATTTTGTGATTCTACCAAAATTTTTAAATCCATAATGTCTCCAAATATAGGATCTAAGTCTAATAATTCTAATAAAATTAAGTCTAATCAACAAAAAAATATGAACTTATACCATAAATATATAAATAAATTGGATAAAGAAATTAAAAGTAAATTTGAGTATGTTGGAAAAAAATTTCCTAAAGAAGCTAGAAAAATTCATTATGGAGAATCTGCTGATAAACCTATTTATGGCGAAGCTACAGAAGCTGAAGTTAAAGATTTGCTTAAAGAGGGAATTGATTTAGTTAAGCTCCCTAAACTTCTAGATAAAAAAAAGAAAAATTAGTTTTCTATGGCTGTTATATAATTAACTAGTTGATTATTAGTAAAATTAAAATTTTTAAATATTGGGTTATATATTAAACCAGTTATATCAATAATACTTAATCTATTATCTTTACATAAACTTTCTAATTTATTAATTGGTAATAATAGATTGTATTCATGAGTTTTCTTTGGAAGAATTTTTAAAATATCCTCAGCAAGTTTTATAGCAAATAATTTTGATACAGGATTCTGGTTAATAGTAGACATGAATAAAATGCCTTTATCTTTTAAAGTTTTTTTAATTAGCTTAAAAATCTCATTTTTTTCTTCTAAGTGCTCTATAACTTCAAAACAAAATATGAAATCAAAATAATTTTTAGGAGCTTTTCTTAAATATTCAAATAAATCAACTTTGATCAATTTAAAATTTTTATTTTTTTTAATTTTAAAATTATTAATACTGTCAATTCCTATACAATTAGCTTTAAGATCCTTAAAAATATCTAAGTATTCACCAGTCCCAGTTCCTATATCTAAAATATTTTTACCTATAAAAACATCATCCATAGATGTATTTTTTTTATTTAAGATGATTTTTTTCATATATTGATACCTTATGGGAGTCATTAGCTTAAGAGGTTCATAATATTTTTCTTTATCTGTGGACATGGATTATTTACTTACATAAAGTTATATGTATATTACCCTAATTTATGAAAATCAAAGTTTTAAAATTTGGCGGCTCTTCTGTTGGCTCTATTGAAGCTATTAAGCGCTCAGCTTCCATCGTCAGTAATTGGTCTAAAAAATATAAATTAATAGTTGTTCTTTCCGCTATGTATGGAGAAACAGATAGGTTAATCAATTTAGTTAAATCCTTATCTAAAAATCCAAATCCAGCTGACTATGATATTGCTATTTCTTCTGGAGAAACTGTTTCATGTGCTCTGATGTCTATTTTTCTTAATTCCAAGAAACATAATTCCAAATCTATTATGGGTTGGCAGATACCCATTAATACCTCTTCAGATTTTACAAAAGCTAGAATTTTATCAATTAATAATGAAAAAATTTTTAATGAATTTAAAAAATATGACATCTTGATTATTCCTGGTTTTCAAGGTGTTGATAAAAATTTTAATATTACAACTCTAGGTAGAGGTGGCTCAGACACAAGTGCTGTAGCAATAGCAGCCTCTCTCAATTCTGAATGTATAATATATACTGATGTAGAAGGTGTCTACACTACAGATCCCAATTTAGTATCGCAGGCTAAAAAATTATCTAAAATTTCTTATGAAGAAATGCTTGAATTAGCCTCTCAAGGAGCTAAAGTTCTTCAAACACGTTCTGTGGAATTAGCTATGAGAAAAAAAACCAAATTAAGTGTTAGGTCTTCAATTAAACCTAATGCATCGGGAACTGTAATTACAGATGAAAATAAATTACTAGAAAACAATACAGTCAGTGGAATCGCATATTCAAAAGATGAGGCAAAAATTACACTTTCTAAAGTTCTTGATAAACCGGGTATTTCTTCAAAAATTTTTGGACCTTTAGCAAAAGGTAGTATTAATGTAGATATGATATTGCAGAATGTTTCTCAGGATGGAAAATATGCAAATTTATCTTTTACCCTTCCAAGACAGGATATTGATAAGGCAATTAAAATTCTTAAAAAAGAAAAAATTAACATTCGATATCAAAAGATGCAATATTCTACCGATATAGCAAAAGTTTCTGTTGTGGGTGTTGGTATGAGGTCACATGCGGGTGTGGCACAAACTTTATTTGATACTTTGGGTACTAATAATATCAATATTCAGCTTATAACAACATCTGAGATTAAAATAAGTATACTAATTAGTGAAAAACATTTAGAGACAGCTGTGAAAATACTACATAAAGCTTATAAACTTCATAAATAATTGTTAGTACCTTCTTCCATAAAAGAAGCTAGAGAAAAAAAAGGCCTTTCAATTAATTTTGTAGCTTCTAAATTGAAACTCAACCCTTTAATAATTAAAAATATAGAAGAAGGTTTAAACTTAAATGGAGTTCATTCCTTTTATGAAAGCTCTTATAAAAGATCCATTTATAAATTCTTAGATATTCCAATAAAACCTACTGAAAAAAAAAAATATTTAATGAATTATGATTTCCAAATTTTGATGATTATTTATAGTGTGGTTTTCTTTAGCTTTAGTTTGATGACCATTTCCTATTATTTAATATCAAATTTTAGTGACAATAAAACTAGTCAAATGTTTTTAGATTATTATGAAGATGATAATTTAATGAATTTACTTAAAGTAAGTGCCAAGAAAGCTGATATTAAGTTTATCTCTCATGAAGAATTTATTAAAAACTTTAAGTTTGTTCAAAGTGAAAATTCGAAAAATCATATTTTGATAAAAATAAAACCTAATTTAAAAACGTACTATAAAGTTCATTATTTAGCTGATGATTTGGAAAGTTTTGGACAGTTAAATGTTAATTCTGACCTTATAATCAACTCTAAAAAAGATGTGTTAATAGACATTTCAGATATATCCGCTATAGATTTCATTATATTTAACAATAATAAATATAAATTCCTAAATGATTATAGGTACTATTTGAAAAATTTTGATATAAAGAAACTATACGATTTAAAATGAACTATTCTTATAAAATTAAAAGAAAAAAAACTAAATCTATTAAAGTAGGTAATGTTATGATTGGTGGAGATGCTCCTGTAAGTGTTCAAACGATGACAAATACTATTACTCATGATATTGAATCTACTCTATCTCAAATAAAAATTATCGAAGATGTTGGTGCAGATATAGTTAGAATATCAGTTCCAGATTCTGACTCCACTAAGGCTTTATCAAAAATTATTCCTGCGATTAACATACCTGTTATTGCAGATATTCACTTTCATTACAAAAGAGCATTAGAGGCAGCTGAAAATGGAGCTCATTGCTTAAGGATTAATCCTGGAAATATTGGCTCTAAAGATAAAGTTTCTGAAGTTGTTGAAGCGGCTAGGCAGAACAATATTCCTATTAGAATAGGAGTTAATGCTGGCAGTTTAGAAAAACACATACTTGATAAATATAAAAGCCCAACACCAGAGGCTTTGTTTGAAAGTGCAAAATATAATATTCAAATTTTAGAGGATCTTAATTTTGAAAACTTTAAAATTAGTGTCAAAGCTTCAAATATTTTCACTTCAGTGTCGGCATATAAATTACTTTCAGAGTATTGTGATTATCCTCTTCACTTAGGAATTACTGAGGCTGGATCTTACTTTAGCGGCTCTATAAAATCTTCGGTAGGCTTAGGTATGCTTTTATATGAAGGTATAGGAGATACAATTAGAATATCTCTTTCCGATCACCCTAAAGAAGAAATAAAGGTAGGTTTTGAATTATTAAAATCATTAAATTTAAGAGATTATGGCGTTACTATTATCTCGTGTCCATCTTGTGCCAGGCAACAATTTGATGTTATCGACACAGTTAAATCAGTTGAGGCGAAATTAGCTCATATTAGGAAACCAATTACAGTTTCAATTATTGGTTGTGTTGTTAATGGTCCAGGAGAAGCAACTATGACAAATATTGGTATTACAGGTGGTGGAAATAATACTCATATGATTTATGTTGATGGAGAAAAAGATCATCGAATAAAAGATGAAGATTTAGTTGATTATTTAGTAAATGTTATTGAAAAAAAAGTAACACAGCTTCATAATTAGATAATTATAGAATGAAAAATAATATTAATTTAGTTAAAGGAACTCATGATTTGGTAGGATTAGATCTTGAGAAGTATAATTATATTTTAGAAAATTTCAAAAATATTTGTAATCAATTTTCTTTTAAAGAAATTATTACACCTATTATTGAACAAGAAGAGCTATTTGTTAGAGGTGTTGGTGAGATGACAGACATAGTCTCCAAAGAGATGTATACCTTTATAGATCAAGGAGAAAAAAAAATCTGCTTAAGACCTGAGGCTACTAGTGGAATTGCCAGATTTGCTGCTTCGAATTATGAATCTGGACTTATGAAACTATTTACTTACGGACCTATGTTTAGAAGAGAAAGACCTCAAAAAGGAAGATATAGGCAATTTAATCAACTAAATATTGAAATTATAGGTGACGAAAGCTTCTATTCTGACTTCGAAGTTATTTATATTGCTAATAACTTATTGGATTCAATTGGTCTTAAAAATAAATTTAAATTATTGATTAATTCAATAGGAACAAAAGAAGACCAAATGAATTATTCAAAAGCACTTTATGAGTTTTTGAAGTTAAAAAAAGATCAATTATCTGAGGTTTCACAGCAAAGGCTTGAAAAAAATACCTTAAGAATTCTCGACAGCAAAGACCCAAACGATCAACTGATAATAAGCACAGCACCAAAACTTAAAGAATTTTTATCAAATAAAAGTTTAAACTTTTACAGAGGAGTAAAAGACCTACTAAGTTCTCATGGCGTTGAATTTATTGAAGATCATCTTCTTGTAAGAGGTCTTGACTATTATTCACATACAGCTTTTGAATTCCAAACATTTGAAGATAAGAGACAGAATACCATACTAGCAGGCGGAAGATATGATGAATTAATAAGTTCAATTTCTTCTAGAGATATTCCCGGTATTGGTTGGGCAGCTGGAATTGAAAGATTAATTGATTTAGTATCAATACCTGAAAAACCAATAATAAAAAAAAGTATTTTAATAGCAGTACAAAATCTTAGTTATATTAGTGAATATAAATTAATAAATATTGTTTCTAAATTAGATGTGCAGTTTGAAGTGAAGTTTAATAATAATATAAAAAAACTTTTCACTTATGCTGATAAAAATAATTATGATTATATTGCTTTAGTTGGCGAAGAGGAATTTAGCTCCTCATCAATTGTCATAAAAAACCTTAAATTAAAAGAACAAAAAAAAATTTTAATTAAAGATTTGGATTTATCTAATGAAATTAGATAGCCAAATTGAAGATTTAAAAATTAAATTTAAATCTTTAAATGATCAGCTTTTAAATTCTGAAAATTTAGACAATAAGGAGCTAATTCAGATAAATAAAGAGTTATCTAAATTAGAACCAGTAATAAATATTGCAAATGAAATACAGAGATTGGAAAAGGAAATTATTGGATATAAAGATATTTTAGAAAATGAAAAAGATGAAGAGCTTAGAGACATAGTTAAAAAAGAATTACCTGAATATGAAAATCTTTTTGAGGAAAAAAATAAAGAATTAATGCTAGCTCTATTACCAAAAGATGAGGCTGATGAAAAAAATGTAATTTTAGAAATTAGGGCAGGTACAGGTGGTGACGAAGCCGCTTTATTTGCGGGAGATTTATATAGAATGTATGAGAGGTATTCAGTTCTTAAAAGTTGGATATTTACCCCCATGTTAAAGTCTGAAACTGGCTTAAAAGGCATAAAAGAAGCTGTTATTGAAATTAAAGGTGATTCAGTTTTTAAGTTATTAAAAAATGAATCTGGTGTTCATAGAGTTCAAAGAATACCTGAGACTGAGTCTGGTGGAAGAATTCATACTTCTGCCGCAACTGTTGCTGTTTTACCTGAAGCTGAAGAGTTTGATGTTGATTTAAAAGATTCAGAATTAAGAATAGATGTCTATAGATCTGGTGGGGCAGGAGGACAATCTGTTAATACTACTGATAGCGCTGTCAGAATTACTCATATTCCAACTGGAATAGTGGTTATACAACAAGATGAACGCTCTCAACATAAAAATAAAGCGAAGGCCTTAAAAATATTAAGATCCCGTATTTATGATGCGGAAAGATTAAAAAGAGATAATGAATTATCCTCCAATAGAAAAAGTCAGGTTGGTAGTGGCGATAGGTCTGAAAGAATAAGAACTTATAATTTTCCACAAGGAAGAGTTTCTGATCATAGAATTAATTTAACTTTATATAAATTAGATCAATTTTTACTTGGAGATGCTTTAGAAGAAATGATTTCAGCATTATCAGCCAGTGAACAAGCTGAAAAACTTAATCACTTAAATGATAGCTGAAAATATAAAAGAAATTTCAAAGATTTTTGATGACATTGTTTCCACTTTAAAAAAAAATCATATTAATAATGCTGAAAATGAATCAAGAATAATAATAAGTTACGCTTCAGGAAAAAAAAATTTTAATTTTGTTTCTGAAGCTGATTTAAATATCGATAAAATTAATTCTATTTTAAAAGAAAGATTAGGGGGTAAACCTTTGTCAAAAATTATAAATCAAAAAGGTTTTTGGAATGATATTTTTTATACTAATGAAGATACTTTAGATCCTAGGGCCGATTCAGAAATTTTAGTAGAATCAATTTTAGATGATTATGGTTTTATGAAGATGAAAAAATTTAATTTTATAGACTTATGTTCTGGAACTGGCTGTCTAGGACTTTCTTTATTGGGTGAGTTATCTAACTCCCATTGCCTTTTTATTGATATAAGTCATAAAGCTTTAAAAGTTAATAAAATTAATTCTAATCAATTAAATCTCGATAAAAGATCTAAATTTTTAGCTTCTGATTTATTATCTGATTCTAGTTTAAAACTCAATAACATTGAATTTATTGTGTCAAATCCTCCATATATAATATCTTCAGATATCCAAAAACTAAACTTTGAAACCCTTCATGACCCTTTATTATCTTTAGATGGAGGTGTTGATGGATGTGATTTTTACCGTTCTATAATTCTTCAATTGAAGAATTTAAAATATAAAGGGTGTTTATACCTTGAAATTGACCCAACAGTTAAAGATGATGTTATTAAATTAGTTCTAGATAATGGTGCAAATATATTATATATAAAACAGGATTATCTAAAAAATGATAGATTAATTAAAATTATATTTCTTTAATTTTTTTATTAATTTAAACAAAAGATAATAAATTTTTATGAAAACTTTTAATAATAATAATAGAAGAAAAATATTTAGTTCTAACAGTAGAAGAACATTTCCTAATAGGGGTAGCGCCGATTCTCCCTACATGGCACAACAAGGTAATACTGGTAATGGGTATAAAAGAAATAATAAAAATTTTAAAGACCAACATACCGATTATTTAAATAAGGCAAAAGATGCTATTGGTAATGGTGATGAGGTGTTAGAGCAGTATTATCTTCAACATGCTGAACACTGTTTTAGGCAATTAGATATAACGATAAAAGAAACTAATATAAATACTGAAGATTTACCAAAAACTATAGTTTCAAAAAAAATTATCAAAAAATCTACGATAGAAAAAAAAATAGACACAGATAGTGTTAAAGAAAAATCAAAGGCTAAAACAGATTTTGATGACTTCACTAACCAACTTTCATAATTTCTATTTTTCTTTCTATATTTTTTTTCACTTCATTAAATTTTAAAACTTCATTTTCATTAAGGTTTCGTCCAGATGGTAATTTAAGTTTTTGAGGGTTCATCTGATTACCATTTTTAATTATTTCATAATGTAGATGTGGGCCAGTTGATTTACCTGTACTTCCAACATATCCAATAACATCACCTTGCTTTACCCTTGCCCCTTTATATAAGCCTTTTTTAAAGTTTTTCATATGTGCATAGGCTGTTTTATAAGTGCCGTCATGTCTAATTCTTAGATATTTTCCATAACCACCATTTTTACCTATAAATTCAATTACTCCATTTCCAGCAGCAAATATCGGAGTCCCTGAAGGAGCTGCAAAATCTACTCCCTTGTGTAATTTATCATACCCAGATATTGGATGTTTTCTCATGCCAAATCCTGAACTAAGTTTTGATCCATTAATTGGAGTTTTCATAAGACTCTTAGTCATGCCTTTCCCTTTTTCATCAAAGTATTCGCTATAATCTGAATTATTGAAAAGATAGTAAGTTAATGGCGTGCCTCTTGAATATAATTTTAAGTATGTTGGCTCATTAATTTTTATAGTTTTACCTTCATTATTTATAAATTTTGTAAAAAGAATTTCAAACCCATCATCCTTATAAATATCTCTTTGAAAATCTACGTCAAAACTAAAAATTCTAATCATTTCTTCAATTACAATTTCTGAAAGCCCTGAATCTTTCATAGCCTTATAAAGACTTGTCTCTATTGTACCTTTAACAAACATCTCTTTAGAAGTCAGCTCAACTAAATTAATATTATAGGTATAAATTGAATTCTTAAAATTTATTTTGAGAATTTTTTCTTCAGTAAATTGATATGAGATATCAAGGTAACTTAATTTATCTTCTATATAATTATGTGAAACTTTCACTTCATCTCCAGCATAAATTTTTGAAAAATCATATATTTTTTTTCCATCAAAAATAATTTGATCAATATCTTTCGCTTTAATACCTGATCTTTTTAATACGCTTGCAAAATTATCTCCAGGATTAATATTTATTAAATGAATTTTATATTGAGTCTCCTCTTTTATTTCTTTTTCAATTAACTCATCATTTTCTAATTCGGAGATAAGAGGAGATTTTAAATTTTCAATTAAAATTTCTTCGTAGTATTTTCTAAAAGTAACCGGATCAAAATAATTATAATCATCACTTTTAATGACTATAGCTTGATCTAAAATGATGTTTTGAAAATTTTTGTAAGAAAGATATAAGAAGTATATGCTTAAACTGAATAATAGTAAGAATAGAGCCATTTTGATATTAAAAGGAGTATTTCTAAACATTTGTTATTTATAAATGCTTAGATTTCATTCTTCAATGTATATGTTCATAAATAAAATTAAGAATTCTTTTTTTGAAATATTTATTGAATCTAAAAAAATTTTTATTGTTCTTTTTAAGGTAATTGTTCCAATTGTAATAATTATTAGAATTTTAGAAGTTATGGGACTAATCCCTATTTTCGCTAAATTATTAGAACCTCTCACAAATTTTGTTGGTATAGATGGGTCCCTTGGTCTTGTATGGATGGCAGCAATGCTTGTAAACATTTATGCAGGTATGGCTGCATTTGCAACTCTTCAAAGTATGTTTGATTATTCAGTTGCAGAAACAACTATTGTCGGGCTCATGATTTTAATTGCTCATAGTTTACCAATTGAAGTTGCTATCGCAAAAAAATCAGGCATCTCTGCTAGCTTTACTTTCATCTTTAGATTTATTAATGCTTTAATAGCTGGAAAATTACTTTTTTTTCTTTATCAGTACTTTGGTCTTTATCAGGAATTAAATGTTTCTGTATTGGCAATACCTGATAGTAATATTTCTCATTTAGAGTGGGGTATTTCCCAAATAAAAAACTTCCTAATGATATTTTCCATCATATTCTCAATAATAACATTAATTAATCTTTTAAAATCTTTTGGTATATGGCAATTTATTTTGAGAATACTTAAAGTGCCTCTTAGTTTTTTAGGTATGTCGGATAAGGTCGCTAACATCATTCTTATAGGTTTGACCTTGGGTATTTCTTTTGGTGGTGGATTTTTGATCGAAGAATCAAAAAAAAAAGAAATTACTAAGAAAGATATATTTTTATCTATGGCTTTCCTGGGCCTATGTCACAGCATCATAGAAGACACAATTTTAATTCTTTTATTGGGCAGTCATATTAGTGGAATTTTATTTTTTAGATTGATCTATACAATTTTTATTATTCTGATTGTGAAAATCATTATAGAAAACCGTTATTCTAATAGAGTATTAAAACTATTTATTAAATGATGAGCTATATAGAGTTTCCTAGATTTGCTATTCATTTAACCTTAGATAAAAAATTAATTGAGGTAATTTTGAATTTCTATAAAGGAAATGATAATTTAAATATACATTATGAAACTATAATTAAGAATGGTTTGCATTTAATTATTAAGCCACCTTTTTATATTAATGATTTAAATAATGCAGAAAAATTAATTTCAATATTTTTAAATTTAAAAAATGAAATTGATATTCCGAATACTATTAATTTTAAAGAATTTAACTATGAGGTAAATTCTTTTAATAACTCTATTATACTAAAGTTAAAAAAAAATGATGCATTTGATTTTTTTTCTAATCAAGTTGTAAGAAGGTTTGATGAATTCAGAAAGGTTTTAAATCCCTATGAATATCAAAAAGATATAAGTCGATTTAATAAATTAACTGAAAATCAAATCTTTAATTATCAAATATGGGGTTATCCATATCTTTTTGAAGAAACTTCTCATTACGTTTCTATTATGACCTCACTGGATACTGATAAGAAAAACTTAGAATTCTTAACTGCAAAAATTAAAAAAATATTACATGACTTTAATTATATAAATCTATCAAAGCTATCTATATGTAAGCAAAGCAATGAAATTGAACCCTTTTATGAACTTGCATCAATTGACTTATAAATTCTCATCTAGATATTATCTACTTATTAGTTTAAATTTTTAATTTATGGGACTCTATACAAAAAAAAAATCTTCCTTCTCGTTTAAGAATTTTTTATTTTTTATTTTTTTAATTCCCGTTGTATATGTATTTTATTACTATTCTTTAAATTCAAATAAAAATAATGATTCCTTTCAATCAGATGATGTTTTATTTGATCAATCTGCTAAATTCATAAGAGTGGATGAATTGAAAGGTTTTATCGAAAAATTTATTTCTGAAAATCCTGAGTTAATTTTAGAAACGGTGAGAAACTATCAATTAGAACAATCTGATATTGAAATAAGTGAATCAGAAAAACAAAATAAAGAATTAATTAATCAATTAAAATTATTCCAAAACAATATGTTTCTTGGTTTTAATAATTCTAATAAAGTTATTTATGAATTTGTTGATTATAATTGTGGTTATTGTCAGAAATTACATCAAGTTTTAATTGAATTATTCAATAAAGATCCCGATGTAAGAGTTGAAATTCTTCAACTTCCAGTCTTAGGTAAATCATCAATTGATCTTTCTAAAATGGTTATCGCTTCTAGTCTTTCTGGTGATTTTGAAAAAGTTCATAACTATCTCTATTCCTCCAAAAGAAGATATGATAATGCCGAAGTTTTTGCTGACCTATTTCTTATGGATATAGATATTAAGTTACTTAAAGAGAACATGAATTCCCCTGAAGTGATCTCAACTCTTAATCGTCATAAAGAATTATCTGATATGTTTAAATTTAATGGGACTCCTGCTTTAATTATTGGTGGTCAAATAATACCAGGGTATATTGAATTATCTAAATTAATGGAAATTTTATTAGAAGAATTTCCAGATAATGCTTAATTTAAAACTATTTTATTATGAAATTTAATAATTTATCTAAAATTAGTTCTAATATTTTATTATCAAGAATTACGGGTCTTTTCAGAGATATTCTTTTTGCAAATTTTTTAGGGGCTTCTTCACTTACGGATGCATTTATGTTTGCGTTCAGGTTACCTAACTTATTTAGAAGAATATTAGCCGAAGGTGCAATTAATAGTGTCTTTATTCCTTTGTATTTGGATCAAAATAATCAATCTAAAAAAGACTCAGATATTTTTTTTTCAATGATTTTTATTTTATTTTTAATTATCACAAGTCTTTTAAGTCTATTTGTTTTTTTTCAAACAGAAGCCGTTATTTCACTTTTTGCTCCTGGTTTTATTGATGATAAAAACTTGTTAGCTAATAGCACCCATCTTCTTAAGATAACATTTCCTTTTTTGATTTTTGTTTCTACTGGTTCACTATTGAGTTCTGTTTTAAATGCTAATAATAATTTTTTTATTCCTTCGTTCTTGTCCGTTATTTTAAATATTGGAATGATTATTACTTTACTTTTATATAAAGATCATTCCCACATACAATTAGCTTGGTCTATTTTGATATCAGGATGTATTCAGTTATTTTTATTGTTAGTTAATTTTAAATTTTTAAAAATCACTTTCCATTTTACTTTTTATTTAAGCAAATCCTTATTGAAAGTTTTAAAGTTATTTTTTATTAGAATATTGCAATCAATTGTTGGTGCAGGAATTGTTCAGCTTAATATTTTTGTTTCGATGATTTTTGCTTCTTTGGTTGGTGGTGGCGCAATTAGCCAAATGTATTATGCTGACAGAATAATAGATTTACCATTTGCTTTAATTGCTGTTGCAATATCAACTACTTTATTACCTTATTTATCAAAAAATATTCACGATATTAAAAAAATCTCAGATGCCTTTAATAAATCTATCATCTTTTGTCTAATTTTTGCTGCTCCTTCTACTTTAGGCTTATGGTTAATAAGTGAAGATATAATATCTGTTCTTTTTGGTAGGGGTAAATTTGATTCTAATGATGTTAGTGTAACTTCTTCTTTATTGTCTATTTATGCCTTCTCTCTTCCTGCCTATATGATTTCAAGAATGTTAAATCAAATTTTTTACTCTTTTCAAAAAGTTCATTTACCGATTATTGCCTCTATTCCAACTTTTATAATTAATTTATCTATTTGTTTTTTTGTTTATGAAGAATATGGAGTTCGAGGTTTAGCATTTTCTAGTGTTATAAGTGTCTGGTTTAATGTTATTTTTCAATTATTAATTTTGAAATATAAAATTCCTTTATTTTATTCAAATATTCAAATTTTTAATTTAATGAAAATATTTAAAATAGTAATTGCTTTGATTGCATTAATCATTTCTATTTTTCTGCTGGAAAATATTCAAATAGAAAATCAATATTTTGATTTATTTTTAAAGCTAATAAGTGGTGTGATTATTTATTTTTTTACACTAAGAGTTATGCGTCTTAATGAAATAAAGATTTTGTTCTCAAAGTATTCTTTTAATTAATTTTTTGTATTTACTAGAGTGCATTAACATTATAAGGATTATATTCCTTTATTTTAAGGGCGTGTAGCTCAGCTGGTTAGAGCACTTGCTCGACATGCAAGGGGTCACAGGTTCGAATCCTGTCACGCCCACCATTTTTTTAGTATTTTATGTGTTTTAAATTGCTATTTTACCTATAAAATAAAATTATGTTTAAAAGCTTTATAGGTTACATTTTTTTATCAATTCTAATAGTTTTTGTATTTATTGTTGGTTATGATCAGATTCTTTCTTACTACAGCTCAAATCCTTATATTAATGGATTAATAGTGCTCACCTTTATCGTAGGTTTCTCTTTGTATTCTTTTAAGATTTTTTCTTTGTTATCTGAATATAGATTTATGAACTCTGTTGCTTTTGGAAAATTAAAAATTAATGATCAATCTTTGGGCTCTTATCCTCTTACTAAATCTATAGCTTTAAATTTAGGTATTATTGGAAAGTCGCAAACATTAAACAAAAGCTTAAATGATATTTTAGACGAACTTCTTAGTTTAGTTGAATCGGGTAGGGATCTTTCCAAATATCTAATAAACCTAGCTGTTTTTTTAGGATTAATTGGAACTTTCTTCGGATTGCTGTTGACAATAGGAAGTGTTGCTAATGTTATTGATAGTTTAAGTATTGACGACCAAAGTTTTGGAAATTTTTTTTCAACTTTAAAGGATGGACTTAAGTCTCCTTTAATTGGAATGACAATTGCCTTTACATCTTCACTATTCGGCTTGGTGGTTTCACTAATATTAGGTCTTTATGAAATTATCGTTAAGGGTATTAAACAAAGTTATTATGAATTTTGTGAGTCTCAAATCAGACTTTTCTATAAAAGTAAAAACTCGTCTATTCCAAATGAAATATCTACGTCTGAATCTTCTCAGTATGCGTATGCCACATCTATTAATGAGCAAATTTTAGAAAAACTTGACTCTGTGGTTTCAGGACTATCTTCAATTGAAAAAACTATAAAATTAAGAGATGAGACTTTAGTTTCAGATTTAAAAGAAGTGAATAAGGAAATTAAAGATAAAATTCAAGATGAGTTAAGAATCGTAAGTAAAACTCTCTCTCATCTCAAAGACGAGAAGTGAGTTATTTATCAAAATCATCTGAATTAGAAGATAATAGTATAATTTGGCCAGGTTTTGTTGATGTTTTAGCATCAACTTTAATGGTAATTATCTTTATTGTTCTATTATTTACAGTATCTCAGGTTTACCTTGGAGACTTAGTTGTAGGAAAAAATGAGGAAATTCAGAAGTTAGAAAATACAATTGATATTCAAGACGAAACAATTGTTTATCAGGATGAATCTCTTACAGATACTCAAAAAAGCGTTTTAGAAAAAGAAGTGATAATTTCAGATCAAGATCTTAATATTCAATCTCTTTCCGAAAGCGTTATAGAAAAAGAAGTGATAATTTCAGATCAAGATTTTAATATTCAATCTCTTTCCGAAATAGTAAATCAGCAAAATCTAGATATGAATGCACTCAATGATATAATAACTCAAATTACCAATGAATTATCTTTAAGTTTAGATGAAAATAAGTCAATGCAGTCAGATATTGCAGTTCTTCAATCTGAACAGACTTCACTTCTTGATTCTTTGTTCTCATCCAATCAAGAAAAGACAAATATTTCTCAAACTTTAGATAGTTTAAAAACAGAAAATCAATCTCTTGCTGGTAAACTAGATTCATTAAATTCTGAAGCTACATTGCGGAATGAGGATTTAGAAATGGCATTAGCTAAAATATCTAATTTATCTAATAATGTAGAAGTTCTAACTAATGAAATTCTAAGCCTTAATGATATTTTGGAAACTAAGGAAAAAGAGATGGCTAGTAGCAAGTTAGAAATTGGTGATCTGGGCGAAAGACTTAATAGAGTTTTAACGAGTGAATTATTCAAGTTGCAAAAATATCGCTCAGAATTTTTTGGAAGACTAAGTGAGTTATTAGCGGATAGATCTCAAATTACAGTACAAGGTGATAGGTTTGTTTTTCAGTCTGAAATTTTATTTTCATCGGGCAGTGCTGAAATACAGACAAACGGTAAGGTGGCTCTTTCCTCAGTATCAGCAATTATTTTAGAATTAATTGATGAATTACCCACAGATCTTAACTGGATACTCCAAGTTGATGGACATACAGATAAAATTCCAATTTATACAGATCAATTCCCTTCAAATTGGGAATTATCTCATACAAGAGCCTTAGAAGTAGTTAAATTCTTTATTTCCCAGGGCATACCATCTGAACGCTTATCTGCTAATGGATATGGTGATAATCAGCCTATAAATTTAGGTAATACCCCGGAAGATTTAAAATCTAATAGAAGAATCGAATTAAAAATAACTCAAAAATAGTTTTTTAATTAATCCTCTATCCACATTTTAATAATTTTATCTGGCTCATCTACTGATCCATTTTTCATAGGATCACCTCTTTTGATCATATCGATAAATTCCATTCCTTCAGTTACTTGTCCCCATGCAGTGTATTGACCATCTAAATGAGGCGCATCGTCAAAGCATATAAAGAATTGACTATCAGCACTATTGGGATCACTAGATCTAGCCATACTTAGAGTTCCTTTAATATGAGGTGTGTCATTAAATTCCTGATCAATATTCTGACCTGACCCTCCTGTACCAGCACTCCTTAGATCATAATTTTCTGAGTCAGATTTTCCAAATTGAACATCCCCAGTTTGTGCCATAAATCCATCTATGACTCTATGAAATACTACGCCATCATAACGTCCTTCAGAAATTAGTTTTTTAATATGTTTTATGTGTTTAGGTGCCTTATCATCAAAGGTCTTGATTTTGACTGTACCGTCTTTCAGTTGTATATTAATAATATCCTCCTTAGCAAAAATATTAGTTGTTAATAATAATAATATTGAAATAAATTTGATAAATTTCATTTTGAGAAACTACCATAAGACATTAAAAAAAAAAGATTAAAATAATACCTAACTTAAATTAAGCTATTTTTTGCAACTGAGTTTAGATGCTTAATAAGAGAATTTAACCCATTAGCCCTTGAAGGACCTAGATGTTCTTTTAGTTCAATTTTTTCTAAAAAAGTAGGTGGATTATTGATTATCTCCTCAGCTGTTGCTCCGCTGTATACGTTGGATAAAATAGCAAAGAGACCTTGTACTATAACTGAGTCGCTAGCACCATTGAAAGTTATTACATTTCCATTAACTTCAGGTACTACCCATAAATTTGATGCACAGCCTTGTACTTTAAATTCATCAATCATAAGAGTTATATCAATTTTTGGGATTTTCTTACCCAAATCAATAACATATTCATACCTATCTTCCCAATTATCAAAATATGAAAAATTTTCGATAATTTGGTTGATTTTTTCTTGGATTGACATAGTTTTTGAAAGATATTAGATTATCAAAAATTATATATTATGAAAATTAAAAGTTCACTTAAAACCGCTAAAGTTAGAGATAAAAATAACCAACTTGTTAAAAGGAAGGGTAAATTGTTTGTCATAAATAAAATTAACCCTCGAATGAAGGCAAAGCAGGGTTAATTCCCTTTTTAACTATCCTCAGAGATATATTTTTCAGCTTCTAAAGCAGCCATACATCCCATTCCTGCTGCAGTAACAGCCTGCCTATAAATCTTATCTTTGACATCCCCCGCAGCATAAACGCCCATAACATTAGTCTCTGTACTATCTGGTTTTGTAATTATATAACCCTCACTATCCATATCTATTTTATCCTTAAATATTTTAGTAGCCGGATCATGTCCAATAGCCACAAAAATACCATCAATTTGTAATTCTGTTTTGTTATTCGTAATAGTATCCGATAGCAAGACCCCGTTTAAATTTTTATCACCTAGGTATTCTTCTACTTGCTTATTCCACAAAAATTCTATTTTAGAATTTTTAGATAACCTATCTTGAAGAATTTTCTCAGACCTGAGTTTATCTCTTCTATGTATTAAATAAACTTTAGAAGCAAAATTAGTTAAAAATAAAGCCTCTTCCGCTGCTGAGTTTCCACCACCAACCACAGCAACAGTTTTATCTTTAAAAAAGAAACCATCACAAGTTGCACAAGCAGATATTCCAAATCCTTTTAGCTTATCTTCGTTTTTTGCATTTAACCATCTAGCTTGAGCTCCTGTAGAAATAATAACTGTCTTTGATAAAATTTCAGACCCATTATCAAGAATAATTTTTTTAATTTTAGACTCTAGATCAACAGAAGTGACCATACTGCTTATAACGTTAGTACCAACATTTTCAGACTGCTTTTTCATTTGCTCCATTAACCATGGTCCCTGTACAGCATCTTCATAGCCTGGATAATTTTCCACATCAGTTGTAATTGTTAACTGACCGCCTGGTTGAAGTCCTGAAATCATTATTGGTTTTAGATTAGCTCTAGCAGTATATATTGCTGCTGTATAGCCAGCTGGACCGGAGCCAATAATTACCACATTTTGAATTTGACTCATCTTTTTACAGGCCAGCTTGTAGGAAAAGTAACATAATTAATTTGCATACATCTACGCTCTATTTTAATTTCTTTTTTTTCTAATCCGTGCCATGTTTTACCACCAGATGCAAAGTAATATCCTGTATTATGTTTATAAGGAATTGTTTTGACTAATTCCATACTTTCATCATAAAAGTCAGTACCTAAAGTTTCAGACTCATTATAAGTATTGATGAATAACATCATTGTCATAAGTTTTTCTTCAATGTCTTTGTGGGGTTTTAACCAAAAACCTTTTCTATCTGCTATATACTCAACTCTTATAAAATATTCAGAAACTTTTTTTTTAATATTCTCCTCAATTTTAGCGATAACATCTTTATCTCTTAAGTCTTCAATTAACTGATGACCCTCAGGAAGTAAATGAGCATTATCAGACTCCAAAAACACTCTAAGTTTGCCATCCATACCATCTCCACCGCCATCAGCTGCGCGAGTACCGTCAAAAGATCTGGGAGCGTCTGAAATATTCATATTCATTAACTCTTTAATCATAGATTCTGTGAGAGGTTTATCAATTTGCCAATGATCAAATGGATAATCATAGGTATGTGACAGGTTTAATAAGGAATCTTTTAAGGACATATTTAAGTATTGAAAATAGGCGAGTGATTAATCTTATACAAGATATTATTTTTTAATTCTGATAAATCTTCATTTACGGATGTTTTAAAGGGAGTCAAATTTATTGAAAAATTTCTAATATAATTTTTTTCCATTAAGTCTTTATGAAAATTCTTATATTTTTTTGGTAGACTTTCCTTTTCAAAAGAGTAGATAAATGTCCCAACTCCAGAATATACCGATTCAGATATCATTGAAATAGACTCCCAAGTTACGATGTTTGCAATAGATTGGGAAAGAAACTGTCCATATTTGATCGGATTATTAGTATTAATAAATATATCGGTATTAGAAATCTTATTATTTTTAATTTTTTCGATCAGAATTTCAGGCGTTCTCCTAGAGGGAATAATTTGAACAAAATATTTTTGACTAAGTTTTTTAATATCACTCAAAATTTTTTCTTGAACGGTTTTGTCAAATTTAAAATTTTTGTTCTTACCACCTATTATAAAATTAATAGTATTTTTTTCTTTTATATTTTTATTTTTTTCAAACTTAATATTATGGATTGCAAAAGTTGTAGCTAGGCTATTACTAAGATTTAAATTATCATGCTTTGGAGCTATAATTAAATCAAAAAATTTATAACAAGTTTTAGGGTCTTGTATATGAATATTAAAAATATTCTTATTCTTTTTCTTCAATGCTATTGATGCCTTAACGCTTTTTTTTCCACAGCTGATGAGGACTGTTGGCTTGTTTATTTGATAATCATTTATATTTTTTATAATCAAAGTATTAGAAGGAATTAACTGAACAGGGAGTACTCTAAATAGATAGTGTATTTTTAAGTCTATATTTCTATACTGGTATCCAATTAAATTTGCTAAGCCTTCAATCTGACTTCTCATGCCAGCGGCCCCTTCGCTAATAGTGAGAATTTGAAACTCTTTCAATTAATACTATTTAAATCTTACAGATTTAATTTCGTAAGATGTAATTCCTTTAGGAGTTGAGACTTCTATGTAATCTCCTTTTTTTTTACCTATTAGGCCTCTTGCTAGTGGACTTGTTACAGAGATTTTTTTACTTTCAATATCAGCTTCAACTTCACCTACTAATTGATAGCGAGATTCTTTTTTATCTTCTAAATTAATAATCGTAACTGATGCTCCAAATTTAACAATACTTCCGGAAAGTTGAGTAACGTCAATAATTTCAGCTTTTGAAATTATTCCTTCAATTTCACCAACTCTTCCTTCAATAAAACTTTGTTTTTCTCTTGCTGCATGGTACTCGGCATTTTCAGAAAGATCTCCATTTGACCTTGCGTCTGCTATAGCTTTAACTATCAGCGGTCTTTCAACTGTTTTAAGATGTTTTAATTCTTCTATGAGCTTCTTTTGCCCATCTTCTGTCATTGGTATTTTATCCATTTTTATATTTACTCCTTAAATTGAGTAGAAGAGAAACTAATGAATTTATGACTAAAATTCAAATGAATTTTTTATGCTATAAATATGGTGTTTTTGGATTGGCTTGACTTTAAGTTCTGTATTTTGGAGCTTTATGATTGATTTACATAAAATTTTAGCGCTTCTTAGATTTGTATAATATGGCACATTTAAATCAACAGCAGTTCTTCTAATAGTAAAACTGTCTCTTATTGCCTGCTTATTCTCAGTTGTGTTGATCACTAGATCAATTTTACCTTGTCTCAGATATTCAACTATGTGAGGCGAACCTTCTGCTACCTTATTTATAACTTCAGACGAGATATTTTTTTCTTTTAAATATAAATAAGTACCTCTTGTTGTAAAAATGCTAAATTTAAAAGAGACTAATTCTTCAACTATTTTTGACATAGATTCTTTATCTTCATCCTTTACTGAAATGAAAATATTTTTAATATTATTTATTTTTTGTCCTGCAGCTAACTGACTTTTAAAAAAAGCTATATCAAAGTCTTCATCTATTCCCATTACCTCTCCAGTACTTTTCATTTCAGGTCCTAATATTACATCAGTATTAGGAAATTTATTAAAAGGGAATACTGCTTCCTTAATAGCAAAATAAGGCAACTTGTTAGTGTCAATTTCCTTAATATCTTTATTCAATAATTTTCCTGCAATAAGACTTGCTGCTATTCTTATAAAAGGAATTCCTAATGCTTTAGCTAAAAATGGAATTGTTCTAGATGCTCTTGGATTTGCTTCTAATATATATATATCTTTATTCTTTACAGCGAACTGCACATTCATTAAGCCAATAGTTTTAAGAGAATTTGCTAAATTAATTGTATATTCTTTAATTTGATCAATAGTATTTTCATCTAAAGAAAAAGTTGGAATTGAACAGGCACTATCACCAGAATGAATTCCTGCTTCTTCAATATGCTCCATTATTCCAGCTATCATAACAGATCCTTTATTATCTCTCAAAATATCTACATCAACTTCTGTTGCATCTTTTAGAAACTCATCAATTAAAATCACATTATTTTCAAGAGCCCAATAGTTTTGATCTATATATTCTTTTACATCCTCAAGATTATTCATTTTTTCCATCATTCTGCCGCCTATTACGTACGAGGGTCTGAGTAAAATTGGAAAATTTAGTTTTCCCGATTTAACTAATAATTCTTTTGTTCCAAGTGAAATATCGCTCTTTGGTTGTTTAAGATTTATTTTGGAAATTAATTTTTGAAATCTTTCTCTATCTTCTGAAATATCTATAGCATCGAAAGAAGTACCTAATATTTTATAATTATATTCCTTTAATTTATTTGCAATTCTTAATGGGGTTTGACCGCCAAACTGAACAACCACCCCCTCAACTTCACCAACTTCATTTTCTTTATCAATAATATTTTTAACAAATTCAAAATCCAAAGGCTCAAAATACAATTTATCAGATGTATCATAGTCTGTAGAAACAGTTTCAGGATTACAGTTGATCATAATTGTTTGATAACCAAGATTTTTAAAAGCTTTTACAGCTTGCACGCAGCAGTAATCAAATTCAATCCCTTGACCAATTCTATTAGGTCCAGAACCAAGTATAATAATTTTCTTCTTATTTTCAGGCCTTGCCTCACAGCTATAAGAGTTAATTTCTTTTTCAAAAGTTGAGTAAAGGTAGGCTGTTGATGAATTAAATTCATTACCACATGTATCGACTCTTTTAAAAATGGTTTTAATTTTAAGGTTTTCCATTTTTTTTAATATATCCTTAAGAGATAATTTTGAGAGATTTGCTATATGTTGATTTGAAAAACCTAAACTCTTAATCGAAATTAAAAACTCTTCATCCAGAATTCCATTTTTCCTAATGATATCTTTCTCTGAATCAATAATTTGCTTTATCTCTCTTAAGAAAAAAATATCAATAAAAGTTAATTTATTTATTTCTAATAAAGATAAATTCCTTCTGATTGATTCCGCAACCAATAATAATCTATCAGGGCGCTGCTTAGCTAGTTCTTCTGTTAATTTTTCATCTGTGATATTTAAAAGTGAGTGATTTTTTTCAAATCCATATGTCTCTGATTCCATAGAATATAATGCTTTTAAAATAGACTCCTTAAAAGTTCTTCCAATCGACATAATTTCTCCAACAGATTTCATAGCGGTATTTAACTCCAAGGGGGTGCCGTTGAATTTCTCAAAATTAAATTTAGGTATTTTAGTAACTATATAGTCAATAACTGGCTCAAAACTTGCCGGTGTTACTTTTGTAATATCATTATCTAGTTCATCAAGAGTGTAGCCAACAGCTAATAAGGCTGCAATCTTTGCTATTGGAAAACCTGTTGCCTTAGAAGCTAATGCTGAAGATCTACTAACTCTTGGATTCATTTCAATTACTAGAATTCTTCCATTTAATGGATTAAGAGCAAATTGAACATTTGAACCGCCTGTCTCAACTCCAATTTTTTTTAAAATAGCGATACTTTGATTTCTTAGCTCTTGATATTCTTTGTCAGTTAATGTCAGAGCTGGAGCTACAGTAATACTATCTCCGGTATGAACTCCCATTGGATCAAGATTTTCAATCGAGCAAACTATAATTGAATTATCTTTCCGATCTCTTACTACTTCAAATTCAAATTCTTTCCATCCTATTAAAGATTCTTCAACTAAAGTTTTTTTGACTGGGCTTAAATCAATTGCATTTTGAACTTTTGTGCAAAATTCTTTTTGGTTGCTAACTATACCCCCTCCAGTGCCCCCTAAGGTATAAAAAGGTCTCATTATTATTGGATATTCAACTTCATGACTCATTTTTTCTAAATCAGATTCATCATTTACAATAATACTGAAAGGGGTCTCTAGATTGATTTCTTTCATAGCTTGTGCGAAAAGCTCCCTATCTTCAGCTACATCTATAGATCTAGGACTGGCTCCTAGTACTTTTATAGTACTTGTTTCAAAGTACTTCTCATTGTTTAATTCTCTTATTACATTTAATGCCGTTTGACCTCCCATTGTTGGTAGAATGGCATCGGGTTTTTCTAATTCTATTATTTTTTTAACTATTGTTGAATTTATTGGTTCTATAAATGTTTTGTCTGCAAATTCAGGGTCAGTCATAATAGTTGCGGGATTTGAATTTATTAGAATAACCTCATAACCTTCTTGTTTAAGCGCTTTGCAAGCTTGACTACCCGAGTAATCAAATTCGCAAGCTTGTCCTATAACAATAGGGCCGGAACCAATAACTAGTATTTTTGATATATCTTTTCTAGCTGGCATTTTTTTCCATTAGTGTAATAAAGTCATCAAATAAATATCTACTATCATGAGGGCCTGGACTTGATTCAGGATGATATTGAACTGAAAATAAGGGCTGATTAGTTGATCTCATACCATCAATTGAATTATCAAATAAAGATAAATGAGTTATTTCCATATTTTCAGGAATGCTGTTTTCAATTACGACAAATCCATGGTTTTGTGATGTAATTTCAACTTTATTATTTAGTAAGTTTTTAACAGGATGATTAGCACCACGATGTCCTTTTTTCATTCTTTTTGTTTCTGCCCCTAATGCCAAACATAGAATTTGATGTCCAAGGCAAATCCCAAAAGTTGGTATTTTCTGGTTAATAATTGAAGTTAATTCCTTTTCAATATTTGAAAAAACTTTTTTAGGGTCCCCAGGACCGTTACTTAAAAATATCCCATCATAATTTTTACTTATTATCTCTTCAGAAGAAAAGTTCATGTCATACTCATCTATAGAACAACCTCTTTTGATTAAGCTTTTTTTAATATTATCTTTTGCTCCAAAATCAAGGAAAGCAATTTTTAATTTACCTTCAGGGTTGTGATTTTTTTTATTTAGTTGTGTGGTGTAATCGGCAATCACATCATTTTCTTCTAATTTTTTATAATCATCTATTTCATTAATAATTTCTTTTAAAGATTTTTTTTTAAGATTCTCTTTGGTGCAAATCATCACATTTTTTGGACCCTTATCTCTTATTAGTGAGGTTAGTGCCCTTGTATCAATATCCCAAAAAATAGAAGACTTTTGATCAATCACCCAATTTATAAAGTTTTCTGTAGATCTCCAATTAGATGAATCTGACACTAATTCTTTAACTATTAGGCCAGACGCATGGATTTTCCAAGATTCATAATCGTCATCGTTTGTCCCTACAATACCTATCATAGGGAAAGTAAATGTAATAAATTGTGATTTATAAGAGGGGTCAGTTAAAATCTCTTGATAACCAGTCATGCTGGTATTAAAGCAAATCTCAGATATTATTGATTCATGATGGGAAAGAAGTTTGCCTTTAAAAATATGATTTTCATCATAAATCAAAAAAGCCTCTTGATAATTTTGAATTAGAGAATTATCAATTAGAGCCATGTTAAAACATGTGTATTAGTATATTATTAAAGGAGATTTTCAAATGAGTTTAGCTGAAAAAATTAATATTGATGTAAAAAATGCTCTAAAAGCGGGTGATAAAAAACTTTTAGCCGTATCCAGAAACGTTTTATCTGAGCTTAAAAACCTTTTAATAAGAGAGAATCTGCCTAGAGATATATCTGGTGTATCAGACGATTCTTTTCAAAAAGTTATTAAAACTATAGTTAAGCAAAAAAAGGAAACTAAAGAGTATTTAGTTCAAGTTAATGATCAAGAAAAAATTGACATTATTAACTACGATTTATTATACCTTGAGTCGTTTATGCCAAAATATTTAAGTGATAAAGAAACTGAGAATTTAATTAAAAAATATATTTCTGAAAATAATTTCGAAAAGAAAGACTTTGGTAAATTAATGGGTTTGTTAAAATCCAATCAAGGAAATGAAATTGATTTGTCAAAAGCGGCTAAGTTTTCCAATAGTTTGCTAAATTAGATAATGTCAAATGACACAGTAAGAGAAATTATAGATAGGATATCCATAGTAGAAATTATAGGTAAGCATATTTCTCTTACAAAAAAAGGTTCAAATTTTTTTGGTTTAAGTCCATTTAAAAATGAGAAGACGCCTTCATTTTCCGTAAGTGAAGAAAAAAAAATGTACAAATGTTTTAGTACTGGTGAGGGAGGTAATGTATTTGATTTTTTGATTAAAGTTAAAGGATATACTTTTAAAGAAGCTTTAAATGAATTAGCTGATAAATCTGGAGTCCAGCTTCAATCCTATAAAGGAAGTCAGGATTATCAAAATATCTATGATATCAATGAATTTGCAAAAAATTATTTTCATAAAGAATTATTTAACAATAAAGTTCATTTAAATTATTATAAAAAAATAAGAAAATTCAATGATGAAAGTATTGAATTTTTTAAATTAGGATCTCTTTTAAATCAAAAAGATTTTATAAAAAATCTAATAAATAATTTTAGTGAAGATGAGCTTCTTAAATCATCTATTCTTAAAAAAAATAACGATAATTTATATTCTTTTTTTTCAAATAGGGTAATTATACCTATTCTTAGTAGTTCCAATAAAGTTTTTGGTTTTGGTGCCAGAACAACAGGCGATGATATGCCTAAATATATCAATAGTAGTGAAACTAAAGTCTTTAAGAAAAAAAATATTTTATTTAATGAAATGGCCATCACTAAACATTTAGAAAAAAAAGTCATCATAACCGAAGGTTATTTCGATGTTATTAAAATGCATCAAAATAATATTAAAAATGTTGTTGCGCCTCTTGGAACTTCTATTAATCATGAAAAAATCATAGAAATTGTAAAAAGAGGTTTTGAATGCATAATTTGTCTTGATGGCGATACTGCTGGAAGAAATTCAATGCTTAGATTGCTAGATAATTTAATTAAAGACAATAATTTTGAATTAGGTGTTAAATTTGTTTTATTACCTAAAGATGCCGATCCTGATCAGCTAATAGATAGTAATGAAATTAATTACCTTAAAGATATTCTAAAAAACCCTCTAACAATTGAAAAATTTATTGAAAAATATTTAGAAAAATTTTCATTAAGTGAAAATTTAGAGACTCAATACAAAGGAAAGAAATTTCTTAAGCAATTAATTAATGATACAGCCAATAAAGATTTGAAAGACGTTTTAAAGTCCCATTTTAAAGATTTTCAAAGTATTAAAACTAAGTCAAATTCTTCAAATAATATTAAGCTAGATATTAAAAATGACCTTAAATCAAAATTCAGTGCGGGTGTTATTCTTGCATTTATTGAAAATTTAAAGGGTAGGGAAGAAATATACGATTTGCTTTTAGTATCTAATTTTGAAGGAGTTTTTGAAGAAATTAGATCCTTAATTACTAAAACCATACATTTTAATAATTCACCATCCGATTTATTTGAATTACTTGATTTAAAGGGATTGAATTTTACTAAAAATCAACTATTTTCTAGGGAGATTCGCAGATTATGTAGATTTGCTAATACCTCTTTTAAAGGCGATTTCTATTTAGAAGTAGAAAAAGCATTAGAGTATATAAATAAGACAAAATCATAAATGGTTAAAAATAATGAAAATAATAAAAAATCTTTAAAGGTGAATACTGATAAATCCAAGATTAAAAAATCTACTATATTTACCAAAGTTAAAAAAATAACTAAATCTAATAAGCCTAAAAATCCAGAAGATCTTCTTCTTATAGAAAATGAAAAAAATTTAAGTAATCTAATATTAAAAGAATTTGATAAAGATATACTATCTAAGTGTGCAATTTTTATTAAATCATTTATTAAAATTGAAGATGTAATTATCACAACTAAAGATTTTTTAGAATATTTAGAAAATATTGACGAAGATCTTCATAAACATTTAATTAAATACTCTTCCTCAGACTCTGATAGCTCTGATGAATCTAAAAATGAAGATAGTGAAGAAGAAGAAAAAGCACCAAGCGTAAAAAGTGATGATCCTGTGAGAATGTATCTTAAGGAAATGGGAAATGTTGAGTTACTTTCAAGAGAAGGTGAAATTGCTATTGCTAAAAGAATTGAATCTGGTTTAGACAAAATGATGAATTCTATTTTGGAATGTCCGGCCTCTCTTGATATTATTAAAAAATGGGTTCAAGAAGTAAAAAATAATGAAATTAATTTAAGAGAAATTGTTGATTTTGATGAATACTTTAATGAAGATAATGATCCTTACTCTAACTCTTCAAAAAGAAAAGAAATTCAAAAAATAATTAACGATAAAAAAAAATCTTTATTAAAAGAAAAACAGCAGTTACTTAAAGACCAAGGTATTGAAATTGAAAAAGAAAAACTTGAAGAAACTACTACCGAGGATTTGGAAAATGAAAGCTTTTCTATTTCTGTTATCGAAGATTTTTATAAACCTGAAATTTTAAAAAAGCTAGATAGGGTTTTGAGTTTATCAGAAAGTATCACTAAGATTAAAAAAAATAAGAATATAACAAAAATTGTTGATACTAAATCCTTAAAAGATCTTTCTAAGTATCAAAATGAAATACTCACATATTTTGTAGAAATTAAAATTAAACCTTATAAACTTGAAGAAATCATTACTCATTTATACTCAATAAATAAAGAAATTCAGGCAAAAGAAGTAATCATTCTTAACTATTCAGTCCAGTCTAAAATACCAAGAGAAATTTTCCTAAAACATCACAGTTTAAAAGATACTTTTTCTATTTATCAAAAACATATGTGCTCTTCTGATGAAATTTTTCAAAAATTATTCACTAAAAATTTAGATAAAATGAAAGAACTTTATAAGGAAATATTGAGTTTATCAAAAATCGCTAATCAAAATACTATCGAATTTAAAGAAAAAGTTAGAGAGATACAATCTGGGCAAAGAACTGCCAATCAGGCAAAAAAAGAAATGATTGAAGCCAATCTTAGATTAGTTATTTCTATTGCAAAAAAATATACAAATAGAGGTCTTCAGTTTTTAGATTTAATTCAGGAAGGTAACATTGGACTAATGAAAGCTGTTGATAAGTTTGAGTATAGAAGAGGCTACAAATTTTCTACCTACGCAACTTGGTGGATTAGGCAGGCTATAACTAGATCTATTGCTGATCAAGCAAGAACTATAAGAATACCTGTCCATATGATTGAAACTATTAATAAAATTGTAAGATCTAGTAGACAATTAATACTTGAATTAGGAAGAGAACCTACGCCAGAAGAACTTTCAGTAAGATTAAAAATGCCAATTGAAAAAGTAAGAAAAGTTTTAAAAATAGCAAAAGAACCAGTAAGTCTTGAAACTCCTATAGGAGATGACGATGATAGTTTCTTAGGTGATTTTATTGAAGATAAAAACGCTGTAATTCCTGAAGAGGCTGTAATGCAGTTAAACTTAAGGGAAACTACAACTAAAATTCTTTCTACCTTGACCCCAAGAGAAGAAAGAGTTTTAAGAATGAGATTTGGTATTGGTATGTCTTCTGATCACACTCTGGAAGAAGTTGGTCAACAATTTAGTGTTACTAGAGAGAGAATTAGGCAGATTGAAGCGAAAGCATTAAGAAAATTAAAGCATCCAATTAGATCTAAAAAACTTAAATCCTTTATGGATTCATAAGTATAATTTGCTTGAACTTCTGATTTTTGTAATCTATCTCTAATATACATTTTCTAACTCTTCCTTGTGGAAATTGTGAAAACAAGATCAGCATTTCTGATCGGTAGTAGCTAAAAGACAACAAGGGCCTGTAGTTCAGTTGGTTAGAACGCGGTGCTCATAACGCCGTTGTCGCAGGTTCGAGTCCTGCCGGGCCCACCAAAGTCTAATTAAGACTTACTTCTTTAATAATTTCAGTTAATTGAGATAATTTTCCCTTATTATTTCTTAAGATTTTAGAAAATTCAGATTTTTTTGTAACATAATAAGAAGTATTTTCTATAATTACATCGAGCACTTTAGGTTTGTTGTTAATATGAGCAACTCTCCAAACAATAGAATAAGATTTATTTCCATACTCTAATTTACTGTAAATTAAAAATCCGTTTACATCTTTTTCAATTTTTTCTAGCTTAATTGTCTGACCATCATATCTTTCAACTAAATTATAAAGACTTTTTGTTAAGTGAGTTAAAAATGCTTTCTTGTATTTATCTAAATTTTCTTGGTTATTTTTTTTAGAGATTTTTCCGATTAGACCCATGCTTATTGAGTTAACTGCAAATTTTTCCTCAATTAGGAAACTTAGCTTTTGTTGTAAATTAGATTTATCAGTCATTTCAATAATTTGTATAAAATCATTAGACATATCTGTAAACCAAATTTCTAATTCTTCATTAGCATTGAGGAGCAAAGGTATAAATAAAATAATTACAAAATATTTAATCTTTTTTAACATTAATTTTTAATCTATATAAATTTCTGGTACTGGTAAATCTCTAAGGTGTTCATTATTGATGTCTCCCATTCTACGTTGATGGTAAATCAATTTTAAAGAATTATAAAGGTCGTTAGAATTTGACTTCAGATCATTTAATTCTTTATCATATTCAGCTCTCACAGATAAAGTTGAGCCTATAGTATGGTTCACAGAAGAGCCTGTACCCATTAAATTTATTGGATTGATCGATAATTCTATGATTTTTCCAGTTAAATCTCTAAAGTTTGTCGGTCCTAATATGGGTATAATTAAATAAGGACCTGAATTAATACCAGCTTTCCCAAGCACTATTCCCATATCACTATTTTTTTTTTTTAAACCTAAGTGTTTAGAAGTATCATATAGTCCTAATGTTGTTGTTGTATTTACAATGAATCTCCCCATTGAGTTCATAGAATTTTTTAGATCACCCTGAAATAAAAATGTGATAGTTTTTAAAGGTTCTTTTAGGTTATAAAAAAAATTAGACACACCTTTTTCAGCAATATCAGGCGTAATCACTTTATAGGTATTAATAATTGGCTGTATTGCTATGTCATCAATAGCTATATTAAAACTTAGTACAGCACGATTAATTATTTCATAGGGATCGTACACATATGTGCCTTCAGATATTTTATCATCATTGGTTATTATTTCTTCAGCAGATATATTTAAATTTATAGAAAATATAAGAATCATATTTAATATAATGACTTTGATGTAATTAAACATAGCATTTATATAACATGATTCTCGATAACCTCAATACAGAACAGCACGAAGCAGTTGTTTATAAAAATGGTCCAATACTAGTATTATCTGGTGCTGGAACTGGTAAAACGAGAGTTTTAACTTCTAGATTTGCTTATCTTGTTCAAAATAAAGGAGTGAATCCTCAATCTATTATGGCAGTTACTTTTACTAATAAAGCTGCTGGTGAAATTAAAAATAGAGTTTCTAAAGAGTTAAATTTATCAATTAATAGTCATTGGATTGGAACATTCCATTCAATCTTTGCAAAATTTTTAAGGAAGCACTGTACGATTATTGGTTTAAAACCTAATTTTACTATACTTGATATTGAGGATCAAAAAAAATTAATTAAACAGGTTATTTCTTTTTTAAAACTAGATAACGAATTAAATGAAGGAATTATATTAAGTGAGATACAAAATTTAAAAGATGAAATTATTTTAAGTACGGATAATAAATCAGTTTTAAGACACAGTTCAATTAAAGATATTGACTCAATTTATAACTTATACCAAGAAAGATTATTAGAAATTAATAGTGCTGATTTTGGAGATTTACTTCTTCATAGTTATAATATTTTAAAAAATAATTCTCAAATACTAGATAATTATAAAAGTTATCTTGATCATATACTAATCGATGAATTTCAGGATACTAACGTCATTCAATATGAGTTAATTAAATTGCTCCTTAATGAGAATAAAAATATTTTTTGTGTAGGAGATGATGATCAGTCTATATATGCATGGAGAGGAGCAAAAGTAGAAAATATTTTAAATTTTCCAGATGATTTTAAGGCTCCTGTAATAAGATTAACTAAAAACTATAGATCGAATGACTCAATTTTAAGTGCTGCATCAGAAATTATTGGTCACAATAAAAATAGATTGGGTAAAAAATTAGAGTGCGCAAACAGAGAAATTGAGAATAATAAAATAATTCTTCAATCATTTTTCTCTCAAGAGGAAGAGTCTCTTTGGATTGCTGATACAATATCAAATCTAATAACCCATAAAGATATCTCTTTTTCTATTCTTGTTAGAATGACTGCTCAAATGAGAAGTATTGAGGATAAATTAATTAAATATGCGCTTCCTTACGAAATAATAGGAGGACCTAGATTTTTTGAACGTAAAGAAGTTAAAGACATTATAGCTTATTTGAAGCTAGCGCATTCAAATGATAGTGACCTTTCATTTGAAAGAATTATAAATTTACCAAGAAGGGGAATAGGAGAACAAACTTTAAATCTTATAATCCAAAATGCTCGAGAAAATAAGATAAGTTTCTTAGAATCCTCAAGAGAATTATTGAGTAAAAATATTTTTCCTCAAGCTGTTTCGGCAAAAATTACAGTTTTCTTGTCATTGATTGATAAATGTAAAGATCTTATGCATAAAACTAATTTAGAAGATCTTGGTATTTTTATTATAGAGGAATCAGGGTATATGAAAATGTTAGAAATTGAAAAGAATACTAAAAAAAAATTGGAAAATGAAACTAGAATCGATAATTTAAAAGAGCTAGTAAATGCAATGTCAGAGTTTTCTGATCTAGAAGAATTTTTAGAGCATGTAGGTTTAGTAAATGACAATATAAAAAATAGTGAAAAAAATAATATTACATTGATGACATTGCATGGAGCAAAAGGACTTGAATTTGATCATGTTTTCTTACCAGGTTGGGAGGAGGGAATCTTTCCTAGTGCTAGAGCCTTAGAAGAAAAAGGCAACAAGTCATTAGAGGAGGAGAGAAGATTGGCTTATGTTGGTATAACTCGAGCTAAATCAAATTTGTATATGTCTTATGCGACTTCTAGATATACGTATGGTGTTAATAATTTTTCTATACCTTCAAGGTTTTTATCGGAAATGAATAATAGTGCATTTAGTACCAATATTTCAAAAGAAGGGTCTTATAAATCAAAATTAAAATATATTGATAATGAGTCTTTATCTCCTGGTAAAAAGAGAATGTTGGAATTTTTAAAAAAACATAAATGAACAATAATTTAATAAAAAAAATTAGATCAGATTTAGAAAAAAATAATTTAGATGGTCTTTTCATAACAAATAGCGATATCCACCTTAATGAGAACACTAATTTATTATTAAAACCAGTTTTTCAGATTATTAAATTCGATAGTACTTTTTGTTATTTAATAATTTTAAAAAAAAATATGGCTTTATTTACAGATAAAAGATATTTACTCCAAGCCAAAAAACAATTTTCTAAAAGTAATATTAGAATTTACGAATATAGTTATAAGAACATAAATTTATATTTAAATGATAATTTTCAATATGGTTCGATCTTAGGAGTGGATCCTAAAAGAATATCTTTAAATAAATTCAAAGAAATTAAAACAAATATTTTTGAATCATCTTCGACATTATTGCCAATTAATAATACTTTTTTTAATTTAAATAAAAATTTAAAACCAAATTTTGATAAAAGTTTAACTTTTAGTTTGCCTAAAACTCATACACCTAGAACTCTAGATAAAAATATTAATTATATAAAATCTAGAATTAAAACTGATGCTATTTTGATTTGGGATAATGCTCATATTGCTTATTTACTAAATATTAGATCTTTTGAATTAGATAATTCAACAAAGCCTTTTGCGGGACTTTTAATATTAAAAAAAGGTAAACATGTGATTATATCTGATAATTCCTTAATTAAAAAAATTACTAAGTTTAATGATAATTTTCTTATTAATTCTTATAGTGATTTTTTAAAAAAAATAAAATCATTGAAAATAAAAAAATTAGAAGTTGATTTTGATAAGATTAATTTAGATATATTCCAATCTCTTAGATTTTTATCTATTGATGTTTTTGATTCTACTGTCGATCTATCCAATTATATAAGTATCAAGACACAAAAAGAATACATGAATATTAATAAAGCTCATTTTGAAGATGGCTTAGCTATGACAAAATTCTTATTATTTTTTAAAAATAATAATATTTCATCTTATGATGAATATTCGCTATCATTAGTTTTAGAAAATTTCAGAAAAGAAAGAGTGAATTTTTTTAGAAATTCTTTTGATTATATTTCTGCTTTCGATAGTAATGCTTCCAAGATTCATTATAAACCCTTAAAAGACAAATCTCTTAAAGCTAAAAATTGTATAATTTATCTTATAGATTCAGGTGCTCATTATCTAGAGGGGACAACTGATGTGACAAGAGTAATAGGTCTTAAAAATATTTCTATTACTATTAGAAATGCCTATACTAATATTTTAAAATCCTTAATTAATATTGATTTAAAATCTTTTAATTATCCTCTACCAGCAAGTAAGCTTGATTTTCAAATTAGAAATAAACTAATAATAAATAAAATCACTTATGGACATGGTACCGGACATGGCGTTGGGTATTTTAATGACGTTCATGAAAGACCTCCTGTTATTAGCCCTTTAAGTCATGATTATATTAAAAATAATCAACTTTTTTCAATAGAACCCGGATATTATGTTGATGACAAATTTGGACTTAGGGTTGAGAATTTATATTTTTCCAAATTAAAAAATAATAAGATCATATTAGAGAATTTAACTTTAGTTCCTTACGATCTAAAAATGATTAATGTTAACTTACTAACATCTAAAGAAATTAAGTTTATTAATAATTATCATTACAAAATATATTATTTATATGAAGATTATTTATCTGATGTTGAAAAAAAGCATTTTATGAGTTTTTTTATTATTTAATCAATTTTATAAATTCTTTTTCTGTTAATACTTTTATTTTTAATTCATTAGCTATTTTTAATTTTGAACCTGGATTTCTCCCCACTATTAAATAATCTAATTTTTTATTAACTGCTGATAGAATTTTAAATCCATAATTTTTTGCTAATTGTTTTGCCTCATCTCTTGAAAGTTCTTCTAAAGATCCTGTAAAAACAATTTTTTTGTTTAAGTCATTAACATGTCTTACTTCTTTTATATTTAATATTTTGATTAGTTGAATAATCTCTTTTTTAATTTTTTCTTTATTGAAATAACTAATAAAGGAATTGGATGCCTTTTCCCCTAACCCATCTATTTCAAGTAATTCTTCTATTGAAATACCTTTTTCAATTGATTTAATGAGATTATTTTTATTTAGAAAATATTTAGATAATAGTAAAGCATTGTTTTCACCTATATGTCTAATTCCTAATGAATAGATGAATCTATCTAAGATAATATTTTTTGATTTATTTATTGATTTAATTGTATTTTCAAAAGATTTGATACCAAAACCTTCTAATTCAATAATCAAATTTTTATGATTTTCAATTTTAAATATATCTAGTCTATTCTTAATTAAACTTAGTTCTATAAATTTTAAAATTATTTTTTTTCCAAGTCCTTCTATGTTGAAGGCCTTTCTAGAAACAAAATGAATTAAATTTTCTTGAAATTGATAAATGCATTTTTTTTCCCCTGAGCATCTTAGGACAGCTTCATTTTTATTTAAGATAACTTTATTTCCACATAAACAAAATTTAGGTATTTCATATTTTCTTAAATTTTTAGTTCTTTTTTTAATTTCTACTCTATTTACATAAGGTATTACGTCTCCAGCTCTTTCTACCCAAACATAATCACCTACTCTGACATCTTTTCTTTCTAATTCTTCAAAATTATGAAGAGTCGCATTTGACACCATTACGCCTCCTACATTGATTGTCTCTAGTCTGGCTACTGGTGTTAAAGCTCCAGTTCTACCCACTTGAAAGTCTATCCTTTCTATTTTGGTTAATGCTTTATTAGAATCAAATTTTGATGCAATAGCCCATCTAGGATATTTTGAAGTAATTCCTAATCTATCCTGAATTTCAATTTCATTAATTTTTGTTACTACTCCATCAATATCATATTGAATTTCTATTCTTTGTGTTTCTATTTTTTTAACGTATTCATAGATACTATCTATATCTTTAAAAACTTTATAATGATCAGTTATATTAAAATTATTTCTCTTACAAAATTTTAAAAAATTTTCATAAGTTTTAAAATAATTTTTATCACTTATATGTCCATAACCATGTGGTATAAAATTTAATGGTCTTGAATAGGTAATTTCTTTATTTAATTGTCTAAGTGATCCTGATGCTGCGTTTCTTGGATTTGAAAATTGTTTTTTTTCATCCAAATTAGTATTTAATAATTCAAAATCTTTTTTATTGATAAATACTTCGCCTCGAATTTCAATTTCATGATTTTTGTTATCTAGTAGTTTATGTGGTATTCCCTTAATTTTTAAAATATTTTCTGTAACATCTTCTCCTGTAGTACCATCTCCTCTTGTTAATGCCTGAATTAAGTTATTATCTTTATAGTGAATAGATAAGGATACTCCATCAATTTTTAAATCTGATATAAAAGTAAAGTTAATAGAATTATTTAAAAAATTATTAATTTTACCTTTAAAGTCGTCTAAGTCTTCTTTGTTAAATGCGTTACTCAATGACAGCATTGGTAGTCTATGTCTTATCTTTGAAAATTTTTCAGATGGATCAAATCCTACAGTTAATTTATCATATTTTAATAGATTCTTGTTATTTGTAATAAGGTTATTATATTTTTCTTTAAGTAAATCGTATTCACCATCCGATATATTAGATTTTGAATCTTGATAATATAATTTATCTAATTTCAATATTTTTGATTGAATGTCTTTAAACTCCATTATTAATTTTTTATTAATCACTTTTTTAAAAGCAAATCTCTTGCAACTTTTTTACTTGCTTCTGAAATACTATCTCCAGAAAAAATATTAGCTATTTCTTCAATTCTTTGCTCTTCATTAAGTTCTATAATACTACTTTCCATTAAGTTTGAATCTTTAATATTTTTTATAATTTTCCAATGTTTATCTGCTTTTGCTGCTACTTGCGGTGAGTGTGTGATTGCTAAAACTTGATTGTATTTTGAAATTTCCACTATTTTATCCGCAACAATTCCAGCTACTTTTCCACTAAGTCCACTATCTACTTCATCAAAAATAATAGTTTTATTTATTTCATTTTCGGATATGTATGATTTCATAATTAGAAGTAGTCTAGATAACTCACCTCCTGATGCTACTTTTTTTATAGAACTAAAGTCTGAGTTTTTCATTGTTTTAAAACCTACATCTATGTTATCTATACCATCTTTAGAATAGTCACTTTCATTTTTTTTATAAAAATCAAATTTAATTTCACCTTGTTCAATATTTACCAAAGGTAAACTTTTATTTATTTCCTTTGAAATTACTAATGCAATTTCCAGTCTTTTTTTTGTTATTTTATTTGCTTCATCTAAAAAATACTTTTTATTTTCTTCATATGTATTCTTGATTATTATCAAAGTATTTTCATAATTATTAAGACTATCAATTCTATTCGAAAGACTAATAAATAAATCATTAACTTTCTCTGGTTCTATATTATTATTTTTTGCTATGGAGTTATAAGCATAAATCCGATTATCTACTTCTTCTATCGTGGCGGTCTCTTCTTCATCAATTGAAATATCATTTCTAATTTCATTTAAATTATCTATTAGTGAAGATAAGGAATCGTTAAATCTTTCATTAATTTTTCTATACTCAGTATTAATTAATAATAGTTTATTGAGATTTTTAGCTATATTTGCCAGAATGTCAGATGATTGTTCGTAATCATCTAAAAGTCTCATTAAATCATTATTTATATTAATTAATTGTTTTCGATTCTTAAGTAGGTTTTTTTTATTTGTTAAATCTGCGTATTCATTCTTTTGTGGATTTAAATTTTTTATTTTTTCTAAATTTTGATTGAGATAATTTATTTCTTTATCTATCTCTCCTTTTTTATTTAAAAAGTTATTATATTCATTTTTAGACAACTTGAATTTTTCAAAGCTTACTATTAGTTTTTCCTTATCTAATTTTGCAATTTTATCGATATATTCTAAAAAATATAAATTATTAAATAATTCTTGCTGCTCATAATTATCTTGAATCTCAATAAATATATTTGAAATTTCTCTTACCTGACTTTGTGTTGTTAATTCATTATTAATGAAAATTTTACTTTTCATTTCATGATTAATTTCTCTTCTAATAATTAAATAGTCATCTTCAATTATTATACTATTTTTCTTTAATTTTTTTGAAACATCATCATTTATACTAAAAACTATATTAAGTACTATATTGTTATCTTTTTCTATCTTTAATTCCTTAAAATTTCTACCTCCTAGAGCTAATTTTAATCCCTCTATTATTATAGATTTCCCGGCACCTGTTTCTCCTGTGAATGTATTAAATCCTTTATCAAATTCTATTTTTAGATTCTTAATAAGTAAGTAATTTTTAATCTCTAGGGATTCAAGCATGTCATTTTAAAATAATTTAAATTTTGGTTTTTTTGGTTCAAACCATTTTTTTTCTTTGTCTATTTTTTCTTTTAATAATAATTTAATTGGATTGAGATTTTCATACCATTTTTTATTATCTATAATTTCAGGTTTGATTTTTTTAATCATTTGATATGTTTTTTGATACCACTTACTATCTGGATAGTTGTACCCTAGTATTGATGCATATTTAGTAGCATTTTCTTCTTCATTTATTTTAATATAAATTTTTGCTATTGAATATAATGCCTCTTCTATCTTTTGTGTTTTTTCAAAATTTTTATATATATCTAAGTAATATGTTAATGCTGCAATATAGTTCTTTTCTTTTTCATAATATTTACCAATTGATAACAGTTGGCTAGATATCGTATTATTAATTATATTTAATTTAAGATTAATATCCCGTTCATATTTATTATTTGGATAGGCATTATTTATAAATATAAATTTATTTTTTGCTTCAATTGTATATTTTTGGTTATATTCGGGTTTTTTAACTTGTACATAATTTGTCATTGCTTCTATATAGTAAGCATATATTACATCTTTATTGCCAGGATAATATTTAATATAATTTTCAGCAATTGCTTTAGTTTTTTCATATTCTCCTTGAATAAAATATATATAGGATCTGATAATTTTAGCTTTAGCTGAATATTGGCTATTTGGAAATATTGCTTCAATTTTTTCTAGTTCCTTAATAGAGTCGTCATATAATTTTTTTTCCAATAATTGATTTGCTGAATCAAATAACTCATAGTCATTTTTTAAATTTTCTTCATATATATTACTAATATCAATAATTGGTGTTTTACTACAAGACATAGTTAAAATAATACTTAAAATAATTAGAATCTTGTTTTTCATAATATGAATTATAGTACTAGAAATATAAACAAAATAGTTAAATTTATAATTATTCATTATACCGGTATGAGATCTTTTAAATTAGCATTTAGAAGACTTATTAGTCTTAATTCTGAAGTTAGCTGTCATTATCTAATTTCTAGAAATGGTAAAATTTATAATATTCTTAATCCTGAATTAAAAGCTTGGCATGCTGGCCATTCAGAATGGAAAACATATAAAAATTTAAATGATTACTCTATAGGCATAGAGCTTGAAAATATGGGCCATGAATTTGGATATACAGAATTCACAAAACTTCAGTATAATTCTTTAAAAAAATTACTTAATTCTCTTTGTTTTCAATTTCATATTAAGCCAATTAATATTTTAGGCCATTCCGACATTTCTCCAAATAGAAAAAAAGATCCTGGAGAGTTATTTAATTGGGATTCAATTAATCTAAATAAGCATATAAAAAATAAAAATACACCTTTATCAATGTCTATAAAATCTATGTTAAAAAAATATGGCTTTTCTATTAATTATATAGATAAGTTTAGATCCTATTGCATATTAGCTGTAAAAAGAAAATTAGGATATAGAGTAATAAATAACTCGATTGATCTGAATTTTATTAATGATTTTAAAGATTTAATTAAGTAATTTTTAATATAAGTTCTCATTGGGTAGCGTGCAATCGCTTTTAATTTATTAGAAGAGGAAAGTCTGAGCTCGTGTAGAAAGTGATAACGGATAACTTCCGTCGGGGGTAACTCTAGGGAAAGTGCAGCAGAAAAAAACCACCTTATATTTATATGAGGAAAGGGTGAAAAGGGGAGGTAAGAGCTCACCAGGCACTTAAAAAATGCCGTAATATGTAAACCCTATCACGAGTAAGATCAAATAGAGGCTAAAATTTTTTCTACAATTGGCCTGGGTTGATCGCTAGAGCTTTATAGTAATATAAAGCCAAGATAAATGATTGCAGATCTTCTTTGGAGATTACAGAACTCAGCTTATAGCTACCCATTTTTAGTATTTTACTAATACCATAAAATCCCATATAATCCCAAAAAATACCATGCATACTTTTTTATCATCATTTAAAGGCACGATAGATAAGAAAAATAGAATATCCATTCCATCACATTTTAAAAATACTATTAAGAAATCAAAAGAAAAAACTTATATATTTAAATCTTTAAAAAATCCATGTTTAGAAATTTATCTTGAACACAAAATTAATTCCATAATATCCTCTGTTGAAGAAGAGGATTTTCTTTCAACAAAAAAAGATAATATCAAAACAGCTATACTCTCAGATTTAGAAGAAATAATAATTGATAATGATGGTAGGTTTAGTCTCAAAGAAGACCATAAAAAATTTTCTAAGATTGCAACAGAAATAATTTTCATAGGAAAAGGCAATTACTTTGAAATCTGGGACACGATCGCAGGGCTAAAGCATAAAGAAATCGCAAGAAAGAATATAAAATCAATATGAAGAATATTCATCAGCCTGTATTGATAAGAGAAATTATAGATAAAATTGATTTTAATGTATGTAATTTTTTTTTAGATGGAACTTATGGTGCTGGGGGGCATACAAATGAAATTCTATCAAAAGGGAGTAGTGTGCTTGCGCTCGATAACTATAAAAAATCAGAAACAATAGCTCTAAGTAATCATAAACTTGGAACAAAATTTCATTTTTTCAAATCAAACTTTAGAGATATTGATAAAATTATATTAGAAAATAAAATAAAAGAAAAATTTGATGGTGTATTACTAGATTTAGGTTTTTCATCTAATCAACTTGAGGATGATTCTGTTGGGCTTTCATTTAAAAATGACGTCCCATTGAATATGAATTACGCAGATTATGACATATCTGCCTACGATATATTAAATGAATACTCTGAAGACCAATTAACAAAAATATTTAAAGAATATGGAGAAATTTCAAATTCTAAGAAATTAGCTAATTTCATCTTAGATTATAGAAAACATAAAAAAATTAAATCCACTTTTGATTTTATTGATTTATTAAGCAAATCCAGAGTTAATTTCGGATCAAATAAAATTAACTTTGCAACAAAGCCATTTCAGGCAATTAGAATAGAGGCCAATAAAGAATTAGAAAATTTAAGTGATTTTTTATTTAAAATTAATAATTATTTAAACAATAATGCTCTTATATTTATTATTAGTTTCCATAGCCTTGAAGATAGGATTGTAAAAAAATCATTTAAAAAAAATTCAATTAAAAAAGATTTATCCTTTCAGGATAGTCAGTCATGGGGATATGAAATATTAACAAAAAGACCAATTACTGCCTCTAAGGAGGAGTTAATTCGTAATCCTAGATCTAGATCTGCAAAGTTAAGAATAGCAAAGTATAAATGTTAGTAAAATATTGTCTAAAATTGCTTATTATACTTATGGCTTTAACGATCTTTTTATTATTTAAAAATATAGCTAAAGATTTAGATGGAAAAATAAGTAAATTAGATAAAGAAATAAATAAGGCAAGTAACAAATTACAAAAAAAAGAAGATTTTTTTGCAGAGGAAATCAAATTCAAATTAAAATTGAATAATAAAAAATATGCAAATTCAGAAAGTATTTTAATTGAAAATTATTTGAATAAAAAAATGACAATAATAAGAGTAAATTATGATCAAAAATCTAATTAATGAAACAGATTATAGTATCATAAAGAAGACTAATAATTTATATTTCATATTTCAAGTTGTTGTATTTTTTTTTTTTATAATAATTTGTATCAAGTTATTCTTAATAATATCCAAACCCGAATATATTAAGTCTAATAAAACTGAAGAATTAATTTCACCAATTTTATTTGATACTAATAGTAATATTCTCGCTCAAACTCTCATTGATCACAGAATACAAGTAAGTAAATTTGATAAAAATGATTATAAAAATATGCAAAAGCTTATTAATGACATTAGGATAATTAAGCCAACTGTTGCTGAAAAAATTAATGATCTGACGAATAATTTTTTTTTTATTGATAGGTCACCTAATGAAAAACAAATCTTAGAAACTATCTATCTAGGAAATCCAGAAATTAAATTTGAAAAATTTTATAAAAGACATTACCCATTTATGCAATACACAGACAACTTAATAGGACAAATGAATATTGATAACGAAGGAAAGTCATTAATTGAAAAACATATTAATTCCTATAATCAAAATTTAAAATTATCAATTAATATTGATTTACAAAAAGAAGTTTCTGATCTTTTATCAGATGAACTTAAAAAATATGATGCAAACTATGCACTTTATATTCTTGTAGATTTACTAAAAGAAGAAATACTAGTCAACTCTTATGTTCACAATGATAATTACTTAGAAAAAAAGTTTGATGCATCAGTAATGCCATCAATTAACAATAGGTATGAGTTTGGATCTGTATTTAAACCTATTACTGTTTACTCTGCATTAAATAATAATGTCTTAGATCTCGAAGAATATTTTGATGTAACTAAACCTTTAAAACGTTTTAGTGGTAATAAATTTATAAATGATTTATTTCCAGTTAAAGTCCCCATAAAGACCAAAGATGTATTAAAAGAATCATCTAATATTGGTGCTGTTTTAATAAATAGAAAATTAGATTGTAGAAAACAATTTAAAGTTGATTTGGAAAAACTTGGTTTATTACTTCCTGCAAATATTATGGATGAAATAAAATCAATAAATCCTCTGCAGCCAAAGAGTTATACCCGCAAAGGTAATTATTGTGATAATTTAGCCTACGGTTACGCTTTAGCGGTATCACCAATAAATTTAATTAATGCTTATGCAAGAATGATAACAGGTAAAATTAATTTTGAAGCTAATATAATTAAACAAAAAACATTTAAAGATTTAAAATTAAATGAAATTTCAACTGAAATTAATAGATTACTTTATTATGCTAATGAATCTAATCATAAATTATATAGAAGTTGTTTAATTGCTGGTAAAACAGGTACAGCAAATGATAAAACTTCTATAAAAATTGATGATCCTGATAGTAAAATATTAAATAACGTTACTTACATGTCGTATTTTCCATATAATCAACCTAGATATTTATCTTTAACTTTTATGAACAATCCAAAAAAATCAAAATCAGGTTATTTAACAGCAGGTAATACAGTTAAAAATTCATTTTACAACATTATGGAACGTATACTTTTTTCATTAGAATTAAGTTCTTGTGAGAAAAATATAAAAACTATTTAATGGACTTAATTAATAAAAAAAAACTAGGTTTTAAATTAAAGTCAAACTGGCAGGAATTAGATAATAAATCAATTTTCTTTACATATACAAAAGATAAAGAAAAATTTAAAAAATTTGAAATTTTATGCATAAAGAAAAAATGCTTTCATATTATATGTGATATTAGTTTAAAAAAAACTATTACAAAAAATATAAAAATTAATTATTTATTTACAAAAGATTTAAACAAATTTGCTATTAAATGCACAGATATCTTTTTTAATAATAAAATTAAAATTATTTTAATAACAGGCACAAACGGCAAAACTTCTATTGGTTATGGCTTATATGATGCATTAAATAAACTATTAATTAAAACTTCCTATATTGGTACTTTGGGATTTTATGCTAATAGAAAAAAAATAAAAAGATTATCTAATACTACTCCTGATTTAATTACTTTAATGAATTCAATTCAAGAAAGTATTAAAACACATAAATGTAAATATCTTGTATTGGAAGCTTCTAGTATTGGTTTTGTTGAAAAGAGACTAGGCGGAATAAAAGCTGATTTCGGAATATTAACTAATTTAACACAAGATCATATTGATTATCATGGAAGCATATCAAATTATCATAAAACTAAAATTAAACTTTTAAAAAAACATTTGAATAAAAATTCAAATTTATTAATTCAAAATCCAATTAATATAAAATATCATAAGGAATTATCTAAAAAATTTAATATAATTGATCAAAATAAATATTTAAAAAATAATAATATTCAGTTAATTAAAACTAATACTATTAATATAAATTTATTTATTAATAATCTTTTTATTAAAAAATTTAATTTTCCTCAAAATTTTGTAATTAAGAATTTACTTACTAATTTTATTTGTTTAATAACTATGAATTTTAAATTTAATCCAAAAATTATATTTAATAATTCTGTAATTAAGGGAAGACATCATATTATCTTAGATAAAGTTGATAAATTAGTAATTGTTGATTTTGCTCATACTCCAGACGGGGTAAATAATTTATTATTACCTTACGATAAGGTGAATTGTAATAAGATAGTTATTTTTGGATGTGGCGGGGATAGAGACAAAAATAAAAGATCTAAAATGTCAAAACTAGTTAATAAATTCAGTGATTTTCAAATAATTACAGATGATAATCCCAGGAATGAAAAACCTAATGATATAAGAACCGAATTAGTGAAATATTGTGATAATTTTTATAATATAGGCAATAGGTTAAAAGCAATAAAAAAAGGTTTTTTTTTACTGCAAAAACATAAGGGTATTTTATTTATAATTGGTAAAGGTCATGAAGAAACCCAGAATTATAAAAATAAAATTTATAATTTTAGCGATATTAAAGAAAGTTCAAAAATTGCAAAATCAATTAATTAATAAGATTGTTAAATTAATTATAAATAAGAATCCTAATTTTGTATTTGATTCAAGGTTAATTAAAAAAGGTGACATTTTTATTGGTATTAAAACTAAAAAAGATGATGGTAGTAACTATGCTGAATTAGCGTTAAGCAAGGGTTGTTCTCTAGCTATTATTAATAAAAAGATTATTAACAAAAAAATAGTATTTGTGCCTGATGTATTAGGATTTCTAAACATCGTCACTTCTGAATTATTAAAAAAATATAATGGTAAAATAATAGCTGTAACTGGTTCGGTTGGCAAAACTACTTTAAAAGAAAATCTATTTTTATTTTTAAAAAAAGAAAAAATTAAAATCTATAAATCATATAAAAATTATAATAATGAATTGGGTCTTATTACAAATATATTGAATATGAATATGAATACATCTTTTTCAATATTTGAAATTGGTATTAGTAAAATTAATGAAATGAAAAGGCTTACTAATATTTTAAATCCGCATTATGTTGCAATTACTAATATAGAAGATTCTCATATTGGTAATTTTAAATTATACAAAAATTTAGTTAAAAATAAGTTATTATTACTTAAGTCCAATAGACTTATTTCTGCATTAGTAAATTTCAATAAAAATTATAACCTTATTCCTGCTTCATATATTTCTAATAGTAAAATAAAATTTATTAATTTAAAAAAAAATATTATAATTAATAGTATTAATCTTAATAAAAAGTATTTTATAGTTAATTTTAATTTTCAAAATAATGATTATAAAATTAGATCTGAATCTAATAATATCATTAGTTGTAATATTGCTATAATGTCATTTATCTTAATTAGTAGAATAATAAAAACAAATATTTATAATAATTTTTTTTTTAAAGCCTCTTTATTAAAAGGTCATGGTAATATTATTGACATAAATACTAATAGTCATAAATATCAAATTTATAATCATAGTTACAATGCAAGCCCATATTCATTAAAAGAAAACTTAAGTCATTTTTTAAATATGCCCGATTATAATAAAAATAATATTATTATAATAGGATCTATGAAAGATCTCGGCATACACTCATTAAAATATCACGGAGACATAATCAATATGTTAAAAAATTATTCTAATATTTTTTTTATTGGAGATGAATTCAATAAATTATTAAAAAATAATAATCCATATGGGTTTAAATTTTATAAAGATAATACTGAATTTTTGCCTATTATTAAAAAATATATAAATAAAACTAAAAAAGTTTTTATTATGGGTTCAAGATCTAATAAACTTGATATGATTGTAGACGAAATATGCTAGCTGATTTTTTATTTTCCTTTAATAATATAAATATTTTTTTTAATCTATTTGGTTATATTTCATTTCGTGCGGGAATTTCACTAATTTTTTCTTTTATAATTGTTTTCTTACTTATGCCAAGATGGATCAATATACAAAAAAATATATTTCCTATGGGCCAGCCAATAAGAAATGATGGCCCACCTTCTCATGCTGTTAAGGAGGGAACTCCTGCTTTAGGAGGAGTTTTAATTTTATTATCTATAATTATTAATACAATTTTATGGACTAATAATTTTTCAAAATTTAACTATTTAGTAATCTTATCTATTATTTTATTTGGTTTTTTAGGTTTTGTTGATGATTATCTTAAAATTAAATTTAGAAAAGGTATTTCTTCTAAATTAAAATTTTTTATTCAAATTTTAATAACCTTATTCTTACTTTTTTTAATAAACCAGTACATAATAAATCTTACTAGTCTTTACTTGCCATTTTTTAAAAGTTTCTCATTAGAATTAGGATATTTCTATATTTTTTTTGCAATATTCGTAATTATTGGTTCTACTAATTCAATTAATCTAACAGATGGATTAGATGGTCTTGTCACTATGCCATTAATTTTTGTTTTTTTAACATTATCCGTTTTTTCTTATATTATTGGAAATGTCATATATGCTGATTACTTATTATTAAATTTTGTTCCTAGTTCTGGAGAGCTTGTTATTATTTGTACAGCTTCAATTGGAGCATTATTAGCATTTCTTTGGTATAACACATATCCAGCAGAAGTTTTTATGGGAGATACTGGCTCTCAATCACTTGGTGGTAGCCTAGCCATAATTTCAATATTACTAAAGCAGGAATTTGTTTTAGCAATTGCAGGCGGTCTATTTGTTATCGAAGCTTTATCAGTCTCTATTCAAGTTATTTATTTTAAATTTACAAAAAAAAGATTTTTTCTTATGGCACCACTTCATCACCATTTTGAAAAAAAAGGAATTTCAGAGCAAAAAATAGTAATAAGGTTCTGGATTATAGGTTTTATTTTTTGTTTATTAGCACTTTCTTTGTTGAAGATTAGATAATTGATAGATTTTACAAAATTTTTTTTTATATACGGTTTAGGTGTTAGTGGAAAATCAGTAGTTAAATTTCTAAGAAATTATAAATATAGCTTTAGTGCTAGAGATGATAATGAATTAAAAAATAATTTTCTTCTTAAAAATGAATATTGTGAAAATAATAAAATCATTAAGATGATTAATAAATCATCATATATAGTGGTTTCTCCATCTATTAATGTTGACCTTCATCCAATTCTTTACAAATTTAAAGATAAGGTAATTACTGATATAGACATACTAGGTTCATTAATTCCCAACAACGTAAAAGTTATAGGTATTACTGGTACTGAAGGAAAATCATCAGTATGTAATTATTTAAATGAAATCCTAAATCAAAAATGTAAGTCAATATTACTTGGAAATATTGGTAAAATGATCTTACATAAAAAAAATATAAAAAATGTTATTAAAAAGTATGATTATATTATTTTTGAATTAAGCTCCTATCAATTAGATAAAATTAAATACTTGAAAATAAATATTGGTTGCGTTACTAATTTATATTCTGATCATCTAACGTATCATAAAACTTATAAAAATTATATTAAGTCAAAACTTTCAATCAGTAATCTTTTAAAAGAAAATGGTATAATTACTATTAATAGAAATACATCATATGAAATATTTAATAATAAATTAAGTTTAAATAATAGTTTTAGGATCTATAAAACTAAAAAATTTACAAACGATAATGATAAATATTTTATTAACGCAAATATTTCTTCAGTATACTCAATAACTTCTTATTTAAAGTACCAATTTAAAACTTCTGATATTTTAAAAATTAGTAATCTCCCTTTCAGAAATCAAACTGTTTATAATGAAAATAATCTTAAAATATTAAATGATAGTAAGTCAACTAACCTTTTAAACTCAATTAATACATTTAATTCAATTAAAATTAAAAATAAAATTTTAATACTAGGGGGTAAATTAAAAAATAATAATATTGATATTCCAAGAATATTAAATTCTACAATTCTTATTTTTGGAAATGATAAACATCTTTTTTTTAATAAATTACAAAATACAAATTCTAAGATTATAAAGTTTTTGAATTTAGAATCTTTAATTATATTTTTATCTTTTTTTATTTATCAAGATAAGAATAAAAAAATTATATTATTTTCACCTGGAGGTGAATCTTTTGATACTTATAGCGACTTTATCGAGAGGGGTAATCATTTTAATTTCTTGGTTAAGAAGTATTTAAATGCTTAATTTAAATGAGAATACAGACGATTCATTATTAATTTTATTTTTAAATTCTATTAATAAAAAACTTATTATTATTCCACTAAGCTTAATTTTTATTGGAATATTTACTTTATTTTCCCTTAATTCTGATGTTAATTTATTAAAACATTTATTTTATGTTATTATTTCCTTATCTGTTTTCTTTTTAATAATTTTTATAAAAAAAGACTACCTTAAAACTTTTTTAAATTCTTTCTTATTCTTCCTTATATTACTACTGATTTATACCTATTTTTTTGGTTATGAGATAAATGGTGCAAAAAGATGGATAAGATTTTTCGGTTTTTCTATACAGCCATCCGAATTAATTAAGGGACCTTTTATTTGTTTTGTTTCATGGTTTTTTTATTTAAGTCTTAAAAATATTAATTACAAAATACTTTATATTCCTTTTTTTGTTTTTATTATTATTCTATTTCTTATTGCAAACCAGCCTGATTTTGCTACTTCTATGTATTTTTTTACTTCTTTTTCGTTAATATCACTTCTTTATATTAGGAAAATTAAGTTTTTTTTATTTCTCTCTTTTTCTGGATTATTGTTTACCTCGATTATTATTTTTCTTAATCAATATGTCAGGGATAGAATTTTAAGTTTTTTTTTAGATACAAGTAGACAGGTTGAATTAAGTATAAATGCAATTACTAAAGGTGGATTAGTTGGTGTAGGTCTAGGTGAAGGTCAATTAAAGTATTTTATTCCAGAAAAACAAAATGATTTTATTTACTCAATTATTATAGAAGAAGTTGGTATTTTATTTGGTATTTTCATTGTTTTTCTATATCCACTTTACCTTTATGTTGTAAAGAAATCTTCTGATTCATTAAATAATCTTTTTCTTAAAAATACTGTTTTTACCCTTGCTTTCATGACATGTTTTCAGGCCTTTGTTAACATATCAACTTCTATTGATTTATTTGTTCCTACAGGCATGCCGCTACCTTTTGTTAGTTACGGAGGTTCTTCTTTGCTTTCTTATGCAATAATATTTGGTACAGTAGCAAACTTTACTAGACATGAAAAAAGCACTTTTAATCAATCATCATAGTCCATTTGATTCTGGTACAGTTTCTCATATCTTATTTAATGCTCATTATTCTTTAACTACAATTAATTCTATTGATATTAAGTATTTAAAACTTTCTGAAATCAAATCTTATAATTTAGTTTGTATATTTGGGGGTAGGGCAAGTGCTAATGATAAATCTTTATACATTAAATCAGAATTCTTACTTATTGAGCAGCTTTCAAAACTTAAAATTCCAACTATTGGTATTTGTTTAGGTGCTCAATTAATAGCTAAATTTTATGGCTCTAAAATTATAAGTAATAGTTTTAATAATTCTGAAATTGGTTATTGTGATATAATTGATCCAAACTTAAAATTCTTTGATAAAAATGATTTAACTTTTATGCAATTTCATAATCAAGGTATTTGTAACCATAAATCTTTGGAAATTTTAGGTCGTGGAAGGTTTTTTGATATTGATGCTTTTAAAATTAAAGATATGCCTTTTTTTGGTTTTCAATTTCATCCCGAAGTTGAAATCCTATCAATTTCTAGATGGTACAAATCTAATAATGAAAAAATTTCTAAAAATAAAGATAATTTGTCTAAAATTTTAAAAGATTATGAAACTTATAATAAATCTAATTATTTTTGGTTAAAAAAGAAATTGCTTAAAATTTCTTCCTAATATGAAAATTAATTTTATTACTGATGATGAATATTTACAACACGATACAGGACCTTCTCATCCTGAAAATATTGAGAGATACAAGGTTGTTAAATCTCTTTTAGATAATAGTTATTCTAACCATAACTTTATCAAACCAAGAGTTGCTACTATTGAAGAATTATCTTTAGTTCATGATAAAGAATATATTAATCATATATTGAACTCTATTCCCCAGGATGGTTATTTCCATTTTGATCCAGATACTATTTGTTCCCCTAAAAGTCTTAAAAGTTACCTATACGCTGTTGGCGGTTCTTTACTAGCTTTTGAAGATATACTTAATAATAATTATTTAAAAAAAAATTGTTCTTATTTTTGCGCACATAGACCACCAGGCCATCATGCTGAAATATCTAAATCTATGGGATTTGGAGTATTTAATAATGTTGCTATATCTGCGGTAAATGCTTTAAATCACCCTCAAGTTAATAAAATTTTAATTGTTGATTTTGATGTTCATCATGGAAATGGAACCCAACATTTTTTTGAAAATAACCCAGATGTAATTTATGCCTCCAGTCACCAATTTCCTTTTTATCCCGGTTCTGGTGATTTAAATGAAACTGGATGTGGTAATATATTTAATTGCCCTTTAGACGCTAATACATCCTCTAAAGATTTTAGATTAATGTTTGAAAAGCATATTATTTCTAAAATTAATGATAATTTTGATTTAATATATTTTTCAGCTGGTTTTGACGCTCATCATAAAGATCCTCTAGCTTCCATAAATTTAATTGACGAAGATTTTTATTGGGTTACAGATATAGTACTGAATAAATTTGGGGGACAAGTTCCAGTTATTTCAGTTTTAGAGGGAGGATATGACATGGAAGGTCTTAAGAATGGTTTAAATAATCACTTAATGTCACTTTCTGAATATATTAAAAATGAATAAAAAAAATGACAAATTAAATTTTGAAGATTCTTTAATGAGATTAGAAGAAATAGCTGAACTTTTAGAAAGTGAAAATACTCCTCTAGAAGAAAGTATTTCTCTTTTTGAAGAGGGCATTGCTCTGAAAGAATTATGTGAAGAAAAACTTAAAAATGCTAAATTAAAGATAGAAAAAATTATTAAATCTAAAAATACAATATCTACCGAAGAATTTGAATGATTTTTAATGAAAAGAATTTATTAGATTTTAAAAATTCATTTGAATTAAAATCCTCAAAAGAACTTTTAAGAATTAAAAATCATGAAAAAAATATTTACCAATCTATTCAGTATTCTTTTTCTACTGGAGGTAAGAGATTAAGACCTTTTTTAATTTTTTATTTTGGTTCACTTTTTAATATCAATGAAAAATCTCTTTTCGATTTAGGTATGACGGTCGAGTTGACACACACGTATTCTCTTATTCATGATGATTTGCCTGCTATGGATAATGACGATATTAGGAGAGGTAAGCCAACGATTCATAAAAAATTTGACGAGGCTACCGCAATTTTATGTGGTGATGCCTTACAGGTAATTGCTTTCAGTAATATTGTAAAGTCTAAAAATATTTCAGATAATCATAAAATTAAAATTATAGATCTCTTATGTGAATGTAGCGGTCTTGATGGTTTAATAAGTGGTCAAAGTTTAGATCTTAAGATGATTAAATCTTCAAACATTTCAAAAATTAATAAAATGCAAGATTTAAAAACAGGAGCTTTATTTAAATTCTGTTTTGTTTCTCTAGGTATTTTGAAAAATTTGACCACTAAAGAAATTAAACTATTAGAAAAATTATCATTTGAATTTGGTAAAATATTTCAAATTACTGATGATTTATTAGATTTTAATGGCTCTTTTAAGAAAGTTGGTAAAAAACTCAGAAAAGATATAAACAAACCTAATATTGCTTATAAGATTGGTTTAGATGAGTGTTTAAAAAAAATATCAAGTCACAAGAATAATTTTATGAAATATTGTAAGAAGTTAGGTTTTAATGATAAAGATATTATTAATATCGACTTATTGTTAAATCATGTTTCGAGAAGAGATTTTTAATGAAATTTATTAATAAAATAAATAATCCCAATGATCTAAAGAAATTTTCTTATGATGATCTTAATAATATATGTCGTGAATTAAGAAATTTCACCATCGAATCAGTTTCAAAAACGGGAGGCCACTTAGGTGCTAGCTTAGGTGTAGTTGAGTTAACTGTTGCGTTGCATTACATTTTTAATACACCTGATGATAAAATTATATGGGATGTTGGTCATCAGGCATATCCACATAAGATATTGACAGAACGAAAGAGCAAAATTCATACTTTAAGAAAAAAAAATGGTCTTTCTGGATTTACAAAAAGATCTGAAAGTATTTATGATCCGTTTGGTGCTGCTCATAGCTCAACTTCATTATCAGCTAATTTGGGTATGACCGTAGCAAGAGATATTTTAAAGAAAAAATTTGATGTAGTGAGTGTTATTGGAGATGGCGCCATTAGTGCTGGCATGGCTTTTGAAGGACTTAATAATATCGGGCATTTAAACAAGAATTCTTTAATTATTTTAAATGATAATGAAATGTCCATCGCAAAACCTGTTGGAGCGATGAGTAATTATTTAGTCAAACTATTGAGTTCTAAAACCTATACTAATGTTAAGGATGTAATTAAAAAATTTACAAGCAATCTACCTCCTGAAGTTGAAAGTTTTGCTAAGAAGACGGAGGAATATCTTAAGGGCTATATAACAGGAAATACTTTATTTGAAGAATTAGGGCTAAATTACATCGGTCCAATTGATGGTCATAACGTGAACTTGCTAGCCGATTTATTTAAAAAATTTAAAGACAAAGAGTTAACAGGACCTATATTTCTTCATTTAGTAACAGAAAAAGGGAGGGGTTATGCTCCTGCCGAACAATCCTCTGATAAGTTTCATGGTGTTTCTAGTTTTGATATCAGTTCAGGCGTACAAAAAAAATCGACCGATATGACATATACTAAAGTTGTTGGAAAAACTTTATTACAAATTGGAAAGCTTGATAAAAAAGTAGTCGCTATAACAGCAGCGATGCCAGGTGGCACGGGTATTGCTGATTTTCAAAGTAAATTTCCCGATAGGTGTTTTGATGTTGGTATTGCTGAGCAACACGCAGTTACATTTGCAGCAGGTTTATCTACTGAAGGCATTAAACCTTTTGCAGCCATATATTCAACTTTTTTACAAAGAGCTTATGATCAAGTAGTTCATGATGTCGCTATTCAATCTTTGCCAGTAAGATTTTTAATTGATAGATCAGGTTATGTTGGAGCTGATGGATCCACCCATGCCGGTTCTTTCGATTTAACTTATTTAACATGCCTTCCTAACTTTATCGTCATGGCACCTTCGAATGGAAACGATCTTAAAGACATGATTTACACTTCTCTCTTTATTAACAAAAACCCCTCTGCAATAAGGTATCCTAGAGATACAGTTATTGATTATGACGAAAAATCTAAATTTAAAAAAATTCCTATAGGAAAATCAAAAACAATTCAAAAAGGAAATAAAATTGCTCTTTTGAACCTTGGAAATAGACTTTCATCTGTGAAAGAAGTATCTGAGTTATTAGAAAAAAATCATAAAATTAAATCTACAATCATAGATATGAGATTTGCTAAACCAATCGATACGTCCATTTTAAAAATTTTATTAAAAAATCATGATTGTTTTGTTACAATTGAAGAAAATTCAATCGGTGGATTTTCAGCTCAAGTTAATCATTTTTTTATTGAACTAAAAAAAACCCCATTAATTGTTAATTGCTTTATGCCTGATCAATTTATAGAACAGTCAGACATCCCAGATCAATATAAAATGGCTAATTTAGACAGTAATAGTATTTATAAAAAAATAGTAAAAAAATTATTTTAATTAAATTTTCTTAGAGTTATTAATCATAATAAGATCAGCTAATACAAAAGCTGTCATTGCTATACCTACAGGTACTGCTCTAATTCCAACACAAGGATCATGTCTGCCTTTGGTTGATATAGTCGTGTTTTTTTTATCTTTTGATATTGTTTGCTTTAGACTTAAAACAGAACTTGTAGGTTTTACTACATATTTAAATACAATATCTTGGCCTGAAGCAATACCGCCTAAAATACCACCTGAATTATTTGATAAGAAATTAATTTTTTTTTTATTTATTTGCATAGGGTCTGACGAAGTCAAACCATCTTGTTCTACAATATTAAATCCAGCACCGAACTCAATTCCTTTTACAGCATTTATAGACATAATTGCTTTAGATAATTCACTATCTAATTTTTGATAAATTGGTTCACCAATATTTACAGGCATATTACTCACACGAACTTCAATTATAGCCCCTAAAGAAGATCCTTTTTTTCTATGATCTAAAATTAATTTTTCCCAAATAGGAATAATTTTTTTATTGGGAGCAAAAAATGGATTTTGATTAATTAATTTAGTGTCCCATTTTAAACTATCAATCTTTTCTGAACCAATTTGTATAACAGCACTTTCTATTTTAATTTTTTTATAAACTGTATTTTTAATTAGAATTTCAGATAAAGCACCAGCAGCAACTCTCATTGCTGTTTCTCTTGCACTAGATCTTCCACCTCCTCTATAATCATAGTTTTTATATTTACTCCAATAGGTATAATCCGCATGTCCAGGTCTAAATTTATTTTTTATATCACTATAATCTTTACTTCTTTGATCTTTATTGAAAATAATAAATGAAATTGGAGCACCTGTGGATTTCCCTTCAAAAACCCCAGATAATATTTTGATTTCATCATCTTCTTTTCTTTGAGTTGTAAATTTTGATTGACCTGGTTTTCTTAAATTAAGTTTATTTTGAATATAGTTTAGATCTATTTTAATATTAGAGGGAAATCCATCAACGACACATCCTATAGCCTCACCATGACTTTCTCCCCATGTAGTAAATTTTAATAAATTTCCAAAAGTGTTATGTGACATTACTTATAATTTATCTTTATTAGAAAATTCCTCTAATAAATTAGCAACATTTTTAGCTTCATCTACAGCGACCATTCCTACTGTATGATATCCACAATCTACATGATGAATTTCACCAGTCACACCAGATGATAAATCACTTAAAAGATAAACTCCTGTATTACCGACTTCTTCTTGCGAAACATTTCTTTTTAAGGGTGAATTTAATTCATTCCATTTTAATATAAATCTGAAATCGCCAATACCTGAAGCCGCAAGTGTCTTTATGGGTCCCGCTGAAATAGCATTTACTCTTATTTCTTTATCTCCCATATCTACTGCTAAATACTTAACAGAAGCTTCAAGAGCAGATTTGGCAATACCCATGACGTTGTAATGGGGCATAACTTGTTCTGCTCCATAATAAGTTAATGTTAATATACTGCCACCTTCATCCATTAAGTCATAGCAATACTTACAAGACTCAGTAAAGGAGTAACAAGATATACTTAAAGAATTTAAAAAATTTTCTTTTGAGGTCATGACATATTTTCCTCTTAATTCATTTTTATCTGCAAAAGCTACAGCGTGAACAAAAAAATCTAATCGACCCCATTTTTCTTCAATTTCTTTAAAAGCTTTTTTAATAGATCCATCTTGATCTACTTCACACTGAATAAGAATATCAGAACCAACACTTTTAGCTAAAGGTTCAATTCTTTTTAAAAGCATTTCATTTTGATAAGTAAAAGCTAGTTCCGCACCATATTTTGCACATTGTTGTGCTATTCCCCAAGCAATAGACTTGTCATTCGCAACGCCCATTATTAAACCTTTTTTATTTTTTAAATCCATTTTATTAAATTGACTATATATTATATTATTATTAAGAATTACTAAAATGTTAGATAAAAATAAAGAACCTTTTTTGCTTTTTGATGAATGGTTTAATTTAGCTCAATTAAAAGAGCTAAATGATCCTAATGCCATGAATTTAGCAACAATAAGCAAAGATAACAAACCTCATTCCAGAATGGTTTTACTTAAAGGGCATTCAGATAAAGGTTTTATTTTTTATACCAACACTAATAGCAATAAAGGTTTACAAATTTCATTTAATGATAATGTCGCTTTATGCTTCCATTGGAAATCACTACAAAGACAAATTCGCATTGAGGGGAATGTGAATAAAGTAGAAGATTCGATCGCAGACGATTATTTTAACTCAAGAGGCTATATGAGTAGAATAGGAGCCTGGTCTTCAAAACAATCTTCATTATTAGAATCAAGATCTGATCTTGAAAGCTCTATAGAAGAATTTAAAAAAAAATTTCCAGATAAGAATAATGTCCCGAGGCCTGCTTATTGGACTGGTTTTTTAGTCTCACCAAATAAAATAGAGTTTTGGCAAGATATGCCACATAGAATTCACGACCGTTTAGTATTTGAAAAACAAGAAAATCATACCTGGATTAGTCGAAAATTATATCCTTAATTATTTTCTAGAATAAATTTTTTCCATCTTCCTAGTAAATCAGAACTCGAAGACTCTTTGTGATTGCCACCAATTCCAAATTTTAATTCAATACCTAGCTCTTCAGCAACCTTTAACTCTCTTACTTTGGAAGGATCCGACCTATCTCCTCCATTAGCAAAAATAATTTTTTCATTCTCATATTTACTAAAAACTTTTTTTAAAAGATCCGAAGCAGATTCATCATCGTCATTGAATTCCATAGTTTCATCAACTACTCTAAGTCTAGAAACAACATAAAGCCTATGCTTAATATGCATAAAAAAATTTCCTTTTTTTCTTTTTAGCCAGACATCTGAATTAACGCCCACAATAAGATGATCTGAAAATTTTTTACATTCCTCCATCATCATTATATGACCTGGGTGTATAGGGTCAAATCCGCCTGAAACAATTGATATAACTTTACTCATTTAAGATATGTTTAAAATATAATCTTCTAACTTTTTTTGATCTTTTTTTGAAAGATAATCATGACTAACTGAGATAATATCATGCCAAGTAGCTAAATAGTTTAAATTTACTTTCATTTTCTTTAAGTTTAAATCAGCACTCTTATAGACACCATAATAAAATGCTACAAATATATCATTAATGATTAATTTATTTGATCTCAATGCTTTCACGAAATGTAGTTTGCTTCCTGCGTCAGTAGCCATATCCTCGATAAGAATGGATTGGCTATTTTTTTTAAATTCACCTTCAATTAATTTTCCTTTACCAAAACCTTTGGGTTGTTTTCTAATATAAATCATTGGCTCTTTCATTTTTTGTGAAATAAGAGCCGCATAAGGAATTCCAGCCGTTTCGCCTCCTGCAATATAAATATCTTTATTGTATTTATATTTTATTTGTTTGATCATTTCATTGATAATCGTTTCTCTTTCTTTAGGAAAGGAGATCATTTTTCTACAATCAACATATACTGGGCTTAATTTTCCGGATGTGAGAGTAAATGGATTTTTAAAATTAATATTTACACACCCAATATCTAAAAGTATTTTTGCTATTTTTTTGTTTTTTTGCATTTAATAGAACAATATTTAACATCATTCCAGACTTTTTCCCATTTTTTTCTCCAATTAAATGGTCTCTTGCAAATTATGCAAATTTTAGATTCTAGGGATTTTTTATTATGCAATTCCCGAAAGCTCTTTATTAGAAAGATTACCTGAAATGATTACTAAAGGACATTTTAAAGAATTGGATTTTTCGTAGACTAGTTTATCAATCAGAGGTCCTGGTTTACCAATTTCGGTACTACTCGCTAATACTATGGTTGAGTTCGAAGAAAAATCATTCAGATACTTGATAAAACCTTCCAAATCATCTGACATAAATATTTGAGAATTTGCTTTTATTTTAGATTTTTCCAATAAGTAAGAATGAACTTTTGCATGTTTCTCCTTTTCTCCTTTAATCTGATCTTGATTAATGATGTTTTCAGCAGAATTAACTAACATAATTTGATCTGAAATCGATTCTGCAAAACTAATAGTAGTTATTTGAGCTTTCATTACTTTAGCTCTTATCATACAAAATTCTACGGCTTTCCACATTTCTTCACTATTGTCGATTACAACAAAATAATTTCTTTTAGTTGTATTTTTTTTCATTTTTTTCTCAGAGTGTAATTAGACATTAAGCTAAATAGAATTGCAAATAAAACCAATATAAAAACATAAAGAAGTGAATTTTTATAAAGCATTAATTCAATTTTTTGTATAAGTCCTTTTTTTTTAATTTTTAATATTTTTTTATCAACATCAATTACTTTATTATCTATTACCTTATAAAAATAAATATCTATTAAACCACTATTTATATTATCAGGAATTTCAAACCGACTAAAAAATAAATTTTCATCACCTTTAATTAATTTTTTTTCAAAATATAAAGATTTCTGCTTCAAGGATTGCCTTATTTTGTATAACTCTTGAGATGAATTTGAAAGAAGGTGATGATTTTTTTTAATTTCCTTAATAAGGAACAATTCATTTAAAGATTTTTCTGGTAATGAAAAAATAGCAAAGAAATTAGGGATATTTCTATATTGAGTGGATTTATTAGTCCAAAGTATTTTTTTTTTAATTTTTTCATTAAGTCTAATGGCCTGTCTTTTACCTTCAAGAATTATAATTAAGTCGTGTTCGGGTGATTTTTCACCAAATATCACAATTTCTTCCCCTAAAAAATTCGTTTTAATATTAATTTCGTATTTATCTAATGAAAAACTTGATCCGTTTGACTCACTTAGTGTTAAAAAAAATAAAAAAATTATTAAATATTTTTTCATAGTATATCAATTGTCTGTAAGTAAATAGGTGTTCTTACTAGCTCATAAATTAATAAACTTGCTATTATTAAGATTAAAAAACCAAAAGCTACTTTCAATACATCTACTTTTATTTTTTCTATAAATCTCGAAGCTATTGCTGCCCCTAATGAACTACTCACAATTAATATAATTGCTAATATAAAATCTAAATTATGATTTATGAATACTTGTAAAAAAACTGATATTAATGAAACGATAGTTATATTAAAAAGTGAAGTTCCTATAACGGATACTGTTTTCATTCCTAGTATATAGATCATACACGGTACTAAAATAAATCCTCCTCCAATACCCGTAAATCCTGTTAGTATTCCGATAAAAAATCCAATAATAAGAGGCGCAAAAATACTAATATATAACTTTGATTTTCTAAATTTTATTTTTAAGGGTAGGCCATGTATCCAAGAATGATCGTGTAATTTAAATTTCCCTTTTCTTTTTTTTGCATTTTCCTTAGCGGATTCACTTAAAATAAATAATGCCGTAAGTGATAATATTGTTGCATAAAAAATATATAAATAATTCTCAACTAATCCTGAAGAATTAACTGCCTTTAATGTATATACACCAATCAATGTGCCTATAAAACCTCCTATGATTAATATTGTTACCATTTGAAAATCTACATTTTTTTTTTGAAGATGATTAATTGCCCCAGTTGATGATGAAGCAAATACTTGAATGGTTGTTGTTCCCACAGCAATTGTTGCTGGCACCCCAGCCAAAATTAAAAGTGGAGAAGCTATAAAGCCACCTCCAATTCCAAATAATCCAGAAAGAAACCCAATGGATAATCCTAAAGTTAAAAGCAAATAAATATTGATTGATATCTCTGCGATTGGTAGATAAACATTCATTCTTAATTAATATTTAATATATTGCTTAATTACTATAGATTTATAAAAAATTATCATGATTCAATACTCATTAATGTTTGCCTGTTCTCAAGATGGCTTTATAGCAAAAAAAGAAGGGGATAATCCTTCCTTATGGACTTCTGAGGAGGATCATAAATTATTAATAGAGAATATTGATCGGTCTGATTGGTCTGTTATGGGAAGAAAAACTCATGAATTAAATCCTAAACAGAATAGAAAGAGGGTTGTATTTTCAAGAAAAGTAAAAACTATCGAACTCATAAACCCCATTATTAAAAGTCAATTTTATTTTAATCCAGATATAACGCAGTGGTCTGACTTTGAAAAATTAGTAGGATTAAGCTCCAAAGTATTAATTCTTGGCGGGACAAGAGTTCATGATTTTTTTTTATATCTAGATGTCTTATCTAAGATCTATATTACTATTGAGCCACTAAATTTTAAAACTGGAATCAAGGCTTTTTCATTTATTAATTTTAATGATTTAGAATCTTTTTTAATTGCAAGAAATTATAGAAAAGAACAAAAAAAAATTAATGAAAAGACAATATTAGTTACTTACTCCAGATAATTTTGTAATTTTTAAATAATCTTCATTAGTATTTATATTCATAAATTCTAATCTATTATTAGAGTTAAATTCAAGTATATCATAATTTAATTCTTCAGCTATTTTCATAATTTTTACCCCATCGCTTTCCAATAATGCTTTTTCTATAGTGTTTAAGGATTTTATAGACCAAAAAGAAAACATAGGTTCAATTTTATTATTTATCTTAGAAATTATAACCATATTAGTGGTAGGTAATTTTCTTATAAAATTATCTAAATATTTTACTGGAATAAAAGGTGCGTCTGTTGGCACTAAAGCAAACCATAAGTTTTCTTTAGTATTTTCAAACTGTTTCATTATTGAGTGAAGTCCAGCTAATGGTCCTTTAAAGCCTTTTATATAATCTAAAATTATAGGCCTATTAAGCTTTTTATATTTTTCCAGATCTTGATTGGCATTAATATAAATAGTATCCAATCTTTGACTGAGTGTGTTGATAATTATTTGAATAAAACTTTCATTATTAACTTTTAAAAAACTTTTATTAATAAAATTCATTCTAGATGATTTGCCACCTGAAAGAATAACGCCTATAATATTATTATTCATAATTTAATCGAAATTCTCCTGAAAGAATATTAAACCTTTTTCCTCTAGCTCTGCCGATCATTGTTAATTTCTTTTTTTTTGCTATTTCTACCGCCCAAGTAGTAAATCCTGATCTTGAAATCAAGATAGGTATTTCCATTTTTATACATTTAATAACCATTTCACTTGTTAATCTTCCTGTTGTGTAAAAAACCTTATCATTTGTATGAATATTATCTTTAATAATTAATCCTGCTATTTTATCTACGGCATTATGTCTGCCAACATCTTCAAAATAATATAGTGGTTTGTTAATATCACATAAGACGCAGCCATGAATGGCCCCAACTTTTAAATATAAGCTAGGTTCCATATTTATAATTTTTGATAAATTCATTATTTGAGAATGATTAATTTTAATTTTTGTATCTAGCTTAATCCCATCAATTTCTGATATTAAATCTCCAAACACAGTTCCTTGAGCACATCCTGAAGTATTAATTTTTTTTTTTAATTTTTTTTCAAAGTTGGTCTTTGAATTAGTTCTAACGACAATAGTTTTAAGATCTGAGTGATATTCAATTTTTTTTACATCGGAAATACCTTTTAACATTCCTTGATTATATAAGTAACCAATTGCTAAATATTCAGGATAGTCATTAATCGTCATCATAGTCACAATTTCTTGATTATTTAAATAAAGAGTTAAGGGCTTCTCAATTATAATTGGTAAATTAACAGCTTCCCCTTTTTCATCTAAAGATTTTTTAAGTTTAAATAATCTTCTATTGTTTACACTTGGTTTGATAATAAAATCTGACATTATTATTTTAATTGTAGTATGCTGTTTATGTGAAAACAATAGCTGTAATAGGGTGGAAGAATAGTGGAAAAACAACTTTAGTTTCTAATTTGACTAATTATTATTCTAAAAAAGGCATCAAAGTTGGAGTAGTGAAGCATGCTCATCATAATTTTGACATAGATCACGAAGGTACTGATAGTTATAAAATAAGAAAATCAGGTGCGTACAAAACAACTATTGCTTCAAATATACGTTTAGCACACATGATTGAAGCAGAAAACTTAGACATTGATATTGATAAAATTATTAACATGAACAGGGATTGTGAAATTCTAATTTTTGAGGGTTTTAAAAATTTTAACCAATTTAAAAAAATTGAAGTATCATTAAAAGTTAACAATAAAGAGGAATTACATATAGACATAGCAAATGTATTAGCGATAGTTACTGATAATAATAAAGAATATTCCATTCCTAAATTTGATCATGATCATATTTCTTCAATAGCAGAATTTATTATTGAAAATACATGAAAAAACTTATATCAAAAAATCAAGCAATTAATTTAATACGAAAAATAAAATTTAAATCCCCCATATCAAATAATGAGAAACTTTTAGACTTATTAGACCGTAAATCTATAAATAAAATATATTCACCGATCAATTTACCCGAACTTCCAACTGCTGGTCTAGATGGATATATTATACCAAGTCTTAAATCAGAAAAAATAAAAATTCATAAAAAAGAAATCTCGTGTGGGTTGAAGTGCTTAAATCTTGATCGAAACTTTGCTTATAAAATTAATACTGGAGCCTCAGTGGATCCGTATTTTAAATATTTAGTCCCTTTAGAGAAAACTGAAGTCACTAATGGTAAATTGATTTTTGATAGAAAAAATGCCTCAACAAAAGATATAAAAAAAATAGGAGAAGACTTAAAAAAAAATGTATTAATTTTAAATTCAAATGAACGTATAACGGAGTTTAAGATTGCATTACTTGCTTCTGCGGGAATTAAAAAGATAACTGTGTTTAAAAAAATTTCCGTGGGTGTTTTTTCAATTGGAGATGAATTAGTAGACCCCTCTAAATCTAAAAAAAATAAAAGTAAAATTTTTGACTCTAATAGATATCAAATTATTAATTTTTTAAAAAAATGGCCAATTAACATTGTTGATCTTGGTATTTTAAAAGATAACGAAAAAATAATTTCAAGTTTTTATAAAAAAAATATTTCAAAATTTGATTTAATTATTAGTTCTGGAGGTTCATCTTCAAGTAATAAGGATTTTATTTCAAAATTTTTAGAAGAAAAATCAAATATAATATTTAAATACATTAAGATTAAGCCAGGGAGACCTATTATATTTAGCTCTTTTAGTAATACTTTTTTATTTTCATTACCGGGTAATCCTTTAGCGGTAAGTATTAATTTATTATTTATAGTATCTGAATTTCTTAATTTATTTAGTTTTGGTAAATCTCTTATTTCTCATGATGTTTTTTCTGGATTTTCAATAAATAAAAATAATAATTTTAATAACTTCTATAGAGTTAAAGTTGATAATAATAATATTGCACACTTATTTAATTCTTCAGGTTCTGCAAAATTAATTTCTCTTAGTGGTGCTGACGGTTTAGTTGAGATTCCTAATAATGTTAGTACTGTTAATAAGGGTGACAAATTAAAATTATTTAAGTTTTAAACTTTATGTGAACAATTTTTTTTATCACTTTAATTGAAACAATTTTATAATTATTCTCATTGCAATAGTTTCTAAAATCAAACTTTGATAATATATCATCACTTTCTACATAAATTTGCGACCCTTTCTCAAATTTTTTAATAAACCTAGTTGCTTTTAATACTGGTATCGGACATTCATAACCTTTTGTGTCTAGATAATGATAATTTTTAGCCATTGGTCACTACAACTTTTATCATATTTTTGTAATAATAATTACTTATTAATATTTGCTTATCAATTAGTTATTTTTATATATATAATTAAATCTAACCTAATGGATATTAAAAATTTAAAAATTTTACTAGTGCTTGATGATGAAAAGCATTTTAAGAGAGCTTCGGAAAAACTTGGTATTTCTCAGCCAGCTCTTTCCATGAAATTAAAGTCTTTGGAAAATGAATTAGGAATAACTCTTGTTAAAAGAGGTAAAAATTTTATTGGCTTAACTTCAGAAGGGATTATGCTTAAAAAACGTTTCAGCAATATTGTAAAAGAGTATTCTGAGATAAAACAATTAAGTTCTGAGTTTAAGAATAGTCTTACTGGCACTTTAAGAATTGGCATTATTCCAACTGCACAACTTGAAATTTCTAATTTAATTAATTTTTTTGCTCTAAAATATAAAAATGTTAAAATTAAAATTTATTCAATGCCGTCAAGTAAAATTGATGAACAGCTGCATGATTATAAGCTAGATATAGGTATTACTTATTTGGAAAATGAGCCGATAATGGGAGTTGAAAAAATTCCTTTTTACAATGAAAAGTATTTTTTAATTACACCTGAAAAAAGTTTAGCTTCAAAAGAGTTTGTTAAATGGTCTGATTGTAAAGATTTAGATCTTTGTTTATTATCAGAAGACAATCAGTTTAGAAGAATTCTTAATTCTGTTTTAAGGGAAAAAGGAGTATATCCAAAAGTCTTGTTAGAATCTAATTCGTTAACTCAAATTTTTGCACAAATTAATATGTCAAATCTTTCAACAATTATGCCCTTTTTCTTTACGCAGGCTTTTAATTTTCATAATAAAACAAACTTTTATGAGCTTGTTGAACCTAAGATCAGTCATAAAATTGGTCTTATTTTTATTAAAGATAATAGTCCGTCACCATTGAAAGATAATTTCATAAAATTCTCTAAATCTTTTGATAAGTAAAAATTATCAATTAATCACCTATTAGCCATTGATTGATTATCAAAAAAATATAATTATTACTTAGATATTTATGGAAAATAAAAAAAAAATTCATCCTGGTTCTGGTAGAAGAAATGCCTTAAATTTTAATAAAGGAAGACATGCTGATGATACCTCTATTCTTGAATTAGAGAAATTGATTCCTAATGATTTTATTAGACAAAGAGACATGCTGATTGAATGTTTTCACTTAATACAAGATAAATATAAATGCCTATCTTATAAGCATTTAACTGCTTTATCTGAATTGACAAATCTTCCTTTGACTGAAATTTACGAAACGGCATCTTTTTATGCTCATTTTGATATTATAGAAGAGGGTGAAGATACTCCTCCTCCAGTTACAATTAGGGTTTGCGATAGTATTACTTGTGAGATGAACGGTTGTCAGTCCTTAGAAAAAAAAATTAAAGAAAATTTCAGTCCTTCTGTAAGAGTTGTTCGTGCACCATGTATGGGTCGTTGCCACCAAGCTCCTGTTGTTGAGGTCGGTAAAAGACATGTCACTAATGCCACTACAGATAAAATTAAATTAATTCTAGATTCAAATGAATTAAAACCGATTATACCAAATTTTATTGATTTTGATAATTATAAAAAAAATGGTGGATATAAATTATTAGAGCAATGTTTGTCTAATTCAAAAGACCCAATGAAATTAATTGAAGAGATGGAAAACTCTGGTATCAGAGGATTAGGTGGAGCGGGATTTCTAGCTGGAAGAAAATGGAGATTTGTAAGGGCTGAAAATTCACCCAGATTGATGGCTATAAATGGAGATGAGGGTGAGCCTGGTACTTTTAAGGATCATCACTATTTAACAAAAGATCCTCATCGATTTTTAGAAGGTATGTTAATTGCTGCATGGGTAGTTGAGGCCACAGACGTTTATATATATATGCGTGACGAATATCCTGACGTCATTAAATTTTTAAAAGAAGAAATAAAAAAAGTTGAAGCTGCAAATTTAAATATTAAAACAAGAATTCATTTTAGAAGAGGTGCGGGGGCATATATCTGCGGAGAAGAATCTTCAATGCTAGAGAGTCTTGAGGGTAAAAGAGGATATCCTCGACATAAACCACCTTTTCCTTCCCAAGTAGGCCTATTTGGAAGACCTACCCTAATTCATAATGTGGAGACCGTTTTCTGGGTAAGGGAAATTTTAGAAAAAGGCGCTAGTTGGTTTAGTAGTCATGGTTTAAATGGAAGAAAAGGTTTAAGAACTTATTCTGTTTCGGGTAGAGTAAAAAGTCCTGGAGTTAAATTGGCTCCAGCAGGTATTACCATAAAAGAATTAATTAGAGATTATTGTGATGGAATGCTAGACGGTCATGAATTTAAAGCCTACCTACCAGGAGGAGCATCAGGAGGTATTCTTCCAGCTAGTCTTGATTCAATTCCCCTTGATTTCGATACTCTTCAAGAATACGGATGTTTTATTGGCTCCGCTGCTGTTGTGATTTTATCCGGTGAAGACAATATGAAAGATATAGCTAAAAATTTAATGTTCTTTTTTCATGATGAAAGTTGTGGCCAATGCACTCCATGTAGAAATGGAACTGAAAAAGCACTTAAATTAATGAATAGAGATTCTTGGGATATAGAATTACTTCAAGATCTTTCTTCTGCAATGATGGACGCTTCCATCTGTGGACTAGGGCAAGCAGCTCCAAATCCATTACTTTCCGTGATCAAGCATTTTCCTTCAGAGGTAACCAATTAATTAATGTCTGATTTAACCTTATTTAAAATCGATGGAAAAGAATATAAAGCTGAAAAAGATGAAACTATTTGGCAAGTGGCAACAAAAAATGGAATAGACATACCTCATCTTTGTTATTCTGATGAGCCTGGATATAGGGCTGATGGAAATTGTAGAACTTGTATGGTTGAGATTAAAGGTGAGAGAACTCTTGCTGCCTCATGTATTCGAAAGCCTACGGAAGGTATGGAAATTACTGTAAATTCAGAAAGAGCGAAAAAATCAAGATCAATGGTTTTTGAACTTTTAGTTGCTGATCAACCCAAGAAAGAAATTTCTCCTGATCCAGATTCTAAATTTTGGAAATGGTCAGATAAAATTGGAGTAACAGAAAGCCGATTTCCACCAAAAGAAAAAATATCTTTAGACCAAAGTCATACTGCTATGAGTGTTAATCTTGATGCATGTATTAATTGCGGTCTATGCGTTAGGGCTTGTAGAGAAGTCCAGGTAAATGATGTGATTGGAATGGCTTTTAGAGGGTCTACAGCAAAAATAATTTTTGATTTAGATGACCCTATGGGTGAAAGTACATGTGTGGCTTGTGGTGAATGTGTTCAGGCTTGTCCAACTGGAGCCTTACTCGAAACAACACTAGTTGATCAAGAAGGAAAAAGAAATGATCTAGTGGCAGATAAAAAAGTCGAAAGTGTTTGTCCTTATTGTGGAGTTGGATGTCAAACTGAAGTAAGTGTAAAAGACGATAAAATTCTTCATATTGACGGAAAAAATGGCCCCGCTAATGAAAATAGATTATGCGTTAAGGGGAGATTTGGTTTTGATTATATTAATCACGAAGGAAGATTAACAAAACCTCTAATTAGAAAAAAGACAGCACCAAAAAAATGGGATGCAAATATAGATGATAAAAATATTTATGATTACTTTGAGGAAACGACCTGGGAAAATGCTTTAGATATTGCAGCTAACGGATTTACAAAAACTTTTAATGAAGAGGGACCTAAAGGTCTTGCAGGTTTTGGTTCTGCTAAATGTTCAAACGAAGAAGCTTACCTATTTCAAAAATTAGTTAGAGTGGGATTTGGTTCTAACAATGTCGATCATTGCACAAGACTTTGTCACGCGTCTTCTGTTGCCGCACTTTTTGAAGGCGTAAAATCAGGTGCCGTCTCAGCTCCATTTAATGCGGCAACTATTGCCGACTGCATTGTTGTTATTGGAGCAAGACCAACTGAAAATCATCCAGTGGCTGCAACTTATTTAAAGAGAGCAGCTAAAAGAGGAGCTAAAATTATAGTTATGGACCCAAGAAAACAAGGATTGTCAAAGTATGCAGAACATAATCTTCAGTTTAAAGCAGGTACTGATGTAGCTATGCTAAATGCAATGCTTCATACAATTATTAATGAAAATTTATATGATGAACAATATGTTCAAGGACAAACCGAAGGTTTTGAAGAGTTAAAAGAAAATATAAAAGATTTTTCACCAGAAAAAATGGAAGCAGTTTGCGGAATAAAAGCTGAAACTCTCAAAGAAGTTGCAAGACTTTACGCAACTTCTGAAAAATCAATAATTTTTTGGGGAATGGGAGTTTCTCAACATGTCCATGGAACTGATAATGCTAGATGTTTGATAGCTTTAGCTTTAAGTACTGGTCAAATTGGAAGAGAGGGCACAGGACTTCATCCATTGCGAGGTCAAAATAATGTTCAGGGTGCTTCTGATGCAGGTCTTATTCCTTGGATGTATCCAGATTACCAAGTTGTAGACGGAAAAGATAATCAAAATACTTATGAGAAATTTTGGGGCAAGGAAATGGATCCTAAGAGAGGTTTAACTGTTGTTGAAATTATTCATGCTATTCATGATGATCAAATTAAAGCTATGTACATAATGGGAGAAAATCCTGCTATGTCTGATCCTGATCAAAAACATGCAAGACAAGCTTTAGCGAAACTTGAGCATTTAGTTGTCCAGGATATATTCTTAACAGAGACAGCTTGGCATGCAGATGTAATTTTACCATCTTCTGCTCATGCAGAAAAAACCGGAACTTTTACAAATACTAATCGAACCGTTCAAATGGGTAGACAAGTTGTACCTCCACCTGGAGATGCAAGGCAAGATTGGTGGATCACTCAAGCTATAGCTACAAGAATGGGTCTTGATTGGAGTTATTTACATCCGAGTGATGTATTTAATGAAATGTGTCAGATAATGGACTCTCTTAAAAATATTACTTGGGAGAGATTAGATAAAGAAAACGCTATTACCTATCCTTGTGAGGCTCCTGATAGTTCTGGTAGTGAATATATTTTTAGAGATTCATTTCCTACAGCTAATGGAAGAGGTAAGATTGTTCCAGCTAGACTTATACCGCCGGCTGAATTACCAGATGATGAATTTCCATTAATATTGACCACAGGAAGGTTATTAGAGCACTGGCATACAGGCTCTATGACTAGAAGAGCTACTGTATTGGATCATATTGAGCCTGAAGCTATAGTAAGTATGAATCGTTGGGACTTGAAGAGAATGGATATTAATCCTGGAGATCAAGTTCAGGTAAAGACTAAAAGAGGTTCTATAGTTATTAAAGTTAGAAGTGATAAAGAAATACCTGAAGGAATGGTGTTTATTCCATTTTGTTTTGCTGAAGCAGCCGCAAATGTTTTGACAAATCCTCAGCTTGATCCTTATGGAAAAATTCCTGAATTTAAATTTAGTGCGGCTAGCGTATTAAAAACACAATCAACAATTCATCAAACTATTTAACTATTGTTTATACTTAATTAACTCTAAAAATTTAATTAAGTACTCTTTTCCAAATATACTTAAACTATTTAAATCAGGATTTTTCGACTGAATTATAAAGATAGATAAAACAAAAAGTAATAAACAAATAACTATTAAATAAATAATTTTGATTAAAGGTGATTTTGCTTTTTTATTATTATTTTTCTTATTGATCACAAGTACTGCATTAGCAGTTAACGGAGTTAATTGATTATCAATTTCAAAGAAAATATTATTCTCAAGTTTTTGATTGTTTAATTTTTTTTTTTCATTGTGTGAATAGTTATTTAAGTTAGTTATTTTTTCTTCTATAGAATTTAATTTAATATTTATTTCTTCTTTAAACTCAGACTCAATATTATTAATTTTATCCTCTAGTTCTTTAATTTTACTAGATGAGCTATTTACTTTACTTGTAATCGTTTCTTTAGGAGGCGAATGATTTTCATTTAACTGAATTTTAAAATTTTCATTTATTAACTGTTCTTTAATTTCTGCAAGAGAATCTTTTATTTTTTTTGATTGATCAATATGTTTATTATCCAATATATCTCTATCCCTTAACTCTTTATTAGTTCTTCCAAATTGATCAATATTTTCATTCATTTATTAAACTTTATATAATTGAAATTAACTTATCAATTAAAGTCATAAACAATTTTAGATAATATAAAAAGTAGTATGGTGCCGCGTGCCGGGATCGAACTGGCCACCTGATGATTACAAATCAACTGCTCTACCAAATGAGCTAACGCGGCATAATAAATGCCTTAATCTGAATATTTATAATGATGCACAAAATAATAGTCAATAAATATTAATCTTGATCTATGTATATATGGTATAATGCTATTGCTGCTGAGTTTGCTGCATTTAAACTATCTATTTGAGGGATATTTTTTTGTTTTAAAGATATAATAAAGTCTGAATGTTCTAATATATTTTTTCTAATACCTTTACCTTCGCTCCCTAAAATAATTACAGATTTTTTGTCAAATTTAAAATCCTTATTGATAATATCTTTCCCATTCATGTCTAAAGAGTAGATCCAATAATGATTTTTTTTTAACACTTCAATTGTTCTTGCAATATTTTTTGCAATATGAAATTTAACTACTTCTACTGCTCCAGTTGAAATAGTTGCAGTGCTTGATGTGATTGAAGCTGATGAATGTTCTGGTAAAATAATGCCATCTACATTTGTTAAAGCGGCAGTTCTAAAAATATTTCCAATATTCATCTGATCTGTTAGCTGGTCTAACACTAAGATAGTTGATTTTTCCTTAGATTTTTTAATAATATCTTCCAAACCTGCAGGCTGAAAAGGTTCTCTCTCAATTATAATATGATCAAGATAATTAAAATTCTTATTTATTGTTGAAAAGTCATTTTTATTAATAAAATGAAGCTTTTTCTTTAAAACTTTACTTTGAATTAACTGACTATACCCATCTTTTTTTTCATTAAATACGTAAATATTGTTGATTTTATTGGGATTATGAGTAATACAACTCATGCATGGGTTATGACCTATTATATACATTTAAGTAGATATAAATAACCTTATGTCTATTGACTTTCAAAGACAATTATTTATTAATCTACCTTGATTTAAGAAGTCTTTTACGGAGGGATGGCCGAGTGGTTAAAGGCGACGGACTGTAAATCCGTTCGCGTAAGCGTACGTAGGTTCGAATCCTACTCCCTCCACCACTTTTATTGATTTTTTTTGAGTTTAATATTGAATTTTAAAGAAAAATTAGTATTTTAAGCGAACTCACAGGAATTTTTTTTTTGTGGATGTAATTAGGTAGTGGTACCCGCTTAAAATCCGCGGGTGTAGCTTAGTGGTAAAGCTCCAGATTTCCAATCTGGCTATGAGGGTTCGATTCCCTTCACCCGCTCCAAAGTACATAATAAAAAAGAAAAGAAATTAAAACTATTAATTAAAATAAACAAAAAGAGGTAATAATTTAAAATGGCTAAAGAAAAATTTGATAGATCGAAACCCCATTGTAACATAGGTACAATTGGACACGTTGATCATGGTAAAACAACTTTAACGGCTGCGATCACAAAAGTTCTCGCAGAATCAGGTGGCGCTACTTACACGGCATATGCAGATATTGATAAAGCTCCTGAAGAAAAAGCCAGAGGGATTACAATCTCTACCGCTCATGTAGAATACACAACTGCTAATAGACATTACGCACACGTTGACTGTCCTGGTCACGCAGACTATGTAAAAAATATGATTACTGGTGCTGCTCAAATGGATGGCGGTATTCTTGTCGTTAACGCAGCTGACGGACCAATGCCTCAGACAAGAGAGCATATTCTTTTAGCAAGACAAGTTGGTGTTCCTGCCCTTGTTGTTTATCTTAATAAAGTAGATCAAGTTGATGATCCTGAATTAATAGATCTAGTTGAAGAAGAAATCAGAGACCTTCTAAAAAAATATGAATTTCCAGGCGATACAACTCCAATTATTCGTGGTTCAGCTTTAGCGGCTGTAGAAGATGGAGATGTGGAAATTGGTAAAAATTCTATTATTAAATTAATGGAAGCCGTTGACACATTTATTCCACAACCACCAAGAGAATTAGATAAGCCATTTCTAATGCCTGTTGAGGATGTTTTTTCAATTTCAGGACGTGGTACAGTTGTTACAGGAAGAATTGAACAGGGTATTATTAAGCCAGGTGAAGAAATTGAAATTATTGGTTTAACAGAAACTCAAAAAACTGTAGCTACTGGCGTTGAAATGTTTAGAAAACTTTTAGATTCAGGTGAAGCTGGAGATAACGTTGGAGTTCTTTTAAGAGGTACAAAAAAAGAAGAAGTTGAACGTGGACAAGTTTTAGCTAAACCCGGAAGTATCAAACCACATAAAAAATTTAAATGTGAAGTTTATTCTTTAAGTAAAGAAGAGGGTGGAAGACACACTCCATTCTTTGCTAATTATAGACCTCAGTTTTATTTTAGAACAACTGACGTAACAGGATCTATCACTTTACCTGAAGGTACTGAAATGGTTATGCCTGGAGATAATGTTACTCTTACAGTAGAATTACTTTCTCCAATTGCTATGGATAACAATCTTAGATTTGCTATTCGTGAAGGTGGAAGAACTGTTGGATCAGGGGTTGTATCAGAGATTATAGAATAGTCATCTGCGGCAATAGTTAATGAAGGAGTGTAGCTCAACTGGTAGAGCGCCGGTCTCCAAAACCGGAGGTTGCGGGTTCGATGCCTGCCACTCCTGCCACTAAGGATAAAAATGAAATTTAACCCAGCAAAATATCTTAGAGAAGTTCGTAAAGAAGTTTCTAAAGTCACATGGCCCTCTAAAAAAGAAACTTTTACTTCTGCTGGAATTGTAATTATCGTCGTTACTATTGCCGCAATTATTTTAATGATTATTGACCAAAGTTTTTCTTTATTAATTAGATCGGTATTAGGCTAATGGAAGTTTCTTCAGATATTAAACACAAGTGGTATGTTGTTAATTGTCACTCGGGTTACGAAAAAAAAGTTGCAGATGCTATTATTGATGAAGCAAAAAAAGAAGATCTTGAAAATTCTATAACAGAAGTTTCTGTTCCAACTCAAGCAGTAGTCGAAGTAAGAAGAGGGGTTAGAATAAATTCAGAAAAAAAATTTTTTCCAGGTTACGTTTTAGTTAAAATGCAAATGAATGACGATACTTGGCATTTAGTTAAAGACATACCTAAAGTAAGTAATTTTTTAGGAGTTAAAAATAAACCTCTAGCTATTTCAGAAAAAGAAGTATCTAAGTTACTACAAGATATTAGTGATGGAGTAGATAGTCCTAAACCTAAATTTGAATATGAAGTTGGTGAGCAAATTAAAGTTTCTGACGGTCCTTTTGCTTCATTTAGCGGGGTTATAGAAGAGGTTGACAGTTCAAGACAAAAGCTTAAAGTGTCGGTCTCTATTTTTGGTCGTCCAACTCCTTTGGAATTGGATTATTCACAAGTTGTGAAGGGATAATTATATTATGGCAAAAGAAATATTAGGATATATAAAATTACAAATTCCAGCTGGTAGTGCTAACCCAGCTCCGCCTGTAGGTCCTGCTCTAGGTCAAAAAGGTTTAAATATTCAAGACTTTTGTAAGCAGTTTAATGAGGCTACTAGTAAGCTTGAAAAAGGTGCGCCAATACCTACCATTATAACAGCATATAAAGATAGAACTTTTGTTTTTATAACAAAAAAACCTCCTGTAACTTTTTATTTAAAAAAAGCTGCAAATATCAAAAAAGGAAATGGAACTCCAGGCAAATCACTTTTAGGAAAAGTTACGATGAGTCAGGTTAGAGAAATTGCTAAAGAAAAGCTTGAAGATCTTAACGCTTATGATGTTGAAGCTGCATCGAAAATTGTCATGGGTTCAGCTAGATCTATGGGAATGGAAGTAGTTTAAAATGAAATTTTCAAAAAATAGAAAAAAACAAATTGAAGGTATTAATTTTGATAAAACTTTTTCTGTCGAAGAAGGTCTAAAATTACTTAAAGAAAGAAAATTTGTAAAATTTGACGAGAGTATTGACGTTGCATTAAATACTACAATTGATACTAAGCAATCTGATCAAAATGTAAGAGGAAGTTTTGTTCCTCCTCATGGTCTTGGAAAAAAAGTAGAAATAGCAGTATTTGCATCAGGAAAAAATGCTGAAGAAGCAACAGCATTAGGAGTAAAGCATGTGGGTGGTGATGACCTTGTTGCTATCCTTGAAAAAAACATTGACGTTGATGTGATAATTGCTACTCCAGACATGATGTCTACAGTAAGTAAAATGGCAAAAATTTTAGGTCCAAAGGGAATGATGCCAAATCCAAAGACAGGAACAGTCACCAATGATGTTAAAACCACTATAACAAATATAAATAAAGGATTAGTGGCTTATAAAAATGATAAAGCCGGAACAATCCATGCTTCTATCGGAAGAATTAGCTTTGAAGATGCTAAACTATCTGAAAATATTTCTAGTTTTGTTGAAGAGGTAAAAAAAAATAAACCAACTAACGTAAAAGGAAATTATATTAATTCAGTTTATATATCTTCTTCTATGGGAATTGGACTTAAGGTAAGTTTTTAATTATGAATAGAATCGAAAAACAACAATACTTGGAAAATCTAGGGGACCTTTCTTCTAAGTATTCAGGACTTTTTGTTGCATCATTTAATAGGATGACAGTTAAAGATATGATTAGCTTCAGAACTGAAATTAGAGCCAATGAAGGCGTTACAAAAATATCAAAAAATAACATAGTTAAAATATTTCTTGAAAAATCAGATGATAAAAAAGCTATGGCTGAATGCTTAACTCAGCAAAAATTACTAATTTTTACAAATAATCCGGTTGGAACAGCTAAAGTTTGTAAAAAATTTGAAAAAGATTCAAAAAAGATATCTGCAGAGGTAGCTTTTTTTGATAAAACACTATATCAAAAAGATGATATTGCTAAGGTTGCAACTTTACCTTCTCTTGATGAGATTAGAGGAAAAATAGTTGGGTTGATTAATGCGCCTGCATCAAAATTAGTTCGTTTATTACTACGACCTGATCAGGATATTATTTCAATTTTAAATAACAAAAAAGACTAACTAGGGAGAGATAAATGGCAGATTTAAATAAAATAGTTGATGACTTATCAGTTTTAACAGTAATGGAAGCGGCAGAATTATCAAAACTTCTCGAAGAAAAATGGGGTGTCTCAGCAGCAGCTCCAGCAGCAGCAGCAGCAGCAGCTCCAGCGGCTGAAGCTGAAGAAGAAAAAGATTCTTTTGATGTTGTTCTTGCGGCAGCGGGCGATCAAAAAATTAATGTAATTAAGGAAGTAAGAGCTATCACAGGACTTGGATTAAAAGAAGCTAAGGATATGGTAGAAGCAGCACCTAAAGTTATTAAAGAGGGCGCTAAAAAAGATGAGGCAGAAGCATTAAAAAAACAGCTTGAAGCAGCTGGTGCTAAAGTAGAACTTAAGTAGTAATAGGTTCTATAGCAAAAATGACACTCAGTTTCACTGAAAAGAAAAGAATTAGATACTCATTCGGCAAGATAGAAAAAACTATTGATGTTCCTAATTTAGTAGATATCCAAAAGATTTCTTATGATAAATTATTACAATTAGGTAAAACATTAGAGGAAAGATCTAATACAGGTCTTCAAGAGGTTTTTAATTCTGTATTCCCAATTAAAGATTATGCAGGAAAAGCTGAACTTCATTATTTGGATTACTACTTAGATAATCCAAAATACGATGTTGATGAATGTAGAAGAAAAGGTCTCACCTTCTCTGCATCACTAATGGTAACTTTTCGTCTCATTATTTGGGATATCAATGAAGAAACTGAAGAAAAGACATTAAGAGATATTAAAGAGCAAATTGTATATTTAGGTGATTTACCTTTAATGACCAATAATGGTACTTTTGTAGTTAATGGAACAGAGAGAGTTGTTGTAAGCCAACTTCATAGATCTCCTGGTGTTTTCTTTGATCATGATGGTGGAAAAACTCATGCAAGTGGCAAGACATTATATAATGCTAGAGTAATTCCCTATAGAGGATCTTGGTTGGACTTTGAGTTTGATCATAAAGATAATATTTTCTTCAGAATTGACAGAAAAAAGAAAATGATTTCTACAACAATTTTTCAATCTCTTCCCTCAAAAGCATCTGAAAAATATTTAGAAGAGTGTGCAATTAATAAAATTGAGCCTGATATTTATAAAATTTCAGGAATGACAAGCGAAGAAATTTTGACTTTTTTTTATCAATCTTATTTATTTAAAAGTAGTAAAGACGGATGGGTAGTTAACTTAAACTTAGACAATTTTAAATATAAAAATTTACCTTTTGATTTAGTTGACCCTACCTCTAAAGATATACTTGCTCACAAAGATGTAAAACTTTCTCTTAAATTACTAACTGAAATTAAATCTAAAAAGATATCTAAGTTTTTATTTACAGAAGAAAATCTTGAAGGATTTTATTTATCAAAGGATATTATAAATTCTGATACTGGTTTAGTTTATGCAGAAGCTGGAACAATTTTAAATGAAGAATTATTTTTAAGGTTTAAAGAACTATCAATTAATGAATTTTCAACTATTAACGCAAGTCAAGCAGCTGGTAATCTAGGAATTATTAATTCTCTTGTTTTGGATAAAAACCATTCAAGAGAAGAAGCTTTATTTGATATTTTTAAAATTTTAAGACCTGGTGAACCTCCAACATTAGAAGCAAGTAATTTTTTATTTCAAAACATGTTTTTTAATGACGATCGTTATGATTTGTCGGAAGTTGGCAGAGTTAAAATAAATACTTATCTAGATTTGGATAGCTCTAAGAAACAAAGAGTTTTAAATAAAATGGACATTTTATCTGTTGCTAAAAGATTGTTTGATATGAAAACTAATAACGTTAAAAAAGATGATATTGACCATTTAGGCAATAGAAGAGTCAGGTCAGTCGGAGAACTTATTGAAAACCAGTACAGAATTGGCTTAGTAAGAATGGAAAGAGCCATAAGAGAAAAAATGGGAAGTGTTGATATAGAATCAATAATGCCCCAAGATTTAGTTAATTCAAAACCTATTCAAACTGTATTAAAAGAATTTACTGGTTCTAGTCAGTTAAGTCAATTTATGGACCAAACAAACCCATTAAGTGAAATAACACATAAGAGAAGAATCTCAGCATTAGGTCCCGGCGGATTAACAAGAGAAAGAGCTGGCTTTGAAGTTAGAGATGTTCATACAACTCATTATGGTAGAATTTGCCCGATTGAAACTCCTGAGGGTTCAAATATTGGATTGATTAATAGTTTGTCTTCTTATGCTAGAATTAATCAATACGGATTTATTGAAACACCTTACAGAAAAATTATTAACGGTGTTGTGACTAAGGATGTCTTGTATTTAAATGCTGATGAAGAAGAAAGGTATACTATAGCTCAAGCAAATAGTCCTTTAAATTTAGATAATAAATTTACAGAAGAGTTAATAAGTTGTAGAAGAAAAGGAGATTTTATCTTTACCGACTCATCAGAAATTGATTTTATGGATGTAAATCCCCAGCAATTAGTCTCTGTAGCTGCTTCATTAATACCGTTTTTAGAAAATGATGATGCTAATCGAGCTTTGATGGGATCTAATATGATGAGACAAGCTGTTCCTCTTATGCAGAATGAAGCTCCTCTTGTTGGCACTGGATTTGAATCTAAAGTTGCTAGAGATAGTGGTGCTGTAGTAGTAGCTAAAAACGCCGGTTATGTTTATCAAGTTGATTCATCAAGAATTGTTATCAGGTCAGATTCCAAAAATATCATTAAGGATAAAAGTGGTGTCGATATCTATAACCTTAAAAAATTCCAAAGATCAAATCAGAGTACGGCCATTAATCAAAAACCAATTGTTAAAATAGGAGACTATGTAACTAGAGGAGACATAATAGCAGATGGCCCATGCACTGATCTTGGTGAGTTAGCCTTAGGTAAAAATTTACTTGTCGGCTTTATGCCATGGAACGGTTATAACTTCGAAGATTCAATTATTATGTCTGAAAAAATTGTTCAAGGAGATAAATTTACATCAATACATATTGAAGAGTTTGAAGTTTTATGTAGAGATACTAAATTAGGCCCTGAAGAAATTACTAGAGATATGCCAAATGTTGGTGATGAAAGTATAACTAATCTAGATGAAGCTGGTATCGTTTATATAGGTTCACAAGTAAAACATGGGGATATTTTAGTTGGCAAGGTTTCACCTAAAGGTGATTCTCCGATTACGCCAGAAGAAAAATTACTAAGAGCTATTTTTTCTGAAAAAGCAGCTGATGTTAAGGATTCTTCTTTAAGGTTACCAACTGGATATTCAGGCGTAGTTGTTGATGTTCAGGTTCTTGTTCGTAGAGGTGTTGAAAAAGACGAAAGAACAATCGCTATTGAACGAGTTGAAATAGATAGACTTGCAAAAGATAGAGATGATGAAAAGGAAATACTTGAAAATAATTATAAGCAAAACTTAATTAGTATATTTAAAAATAAAATATCAAATATACAAATTTTAGATATCCAAAAATCAGAAAAAATTGATGAGGCATTGTTAAAAAATAAAGATATTGATTATCTCGAAAAACTTTCCACTGATGACAATTTAACAATGGAAACTTATGCTTCTCAAAAGAAAATTTATAATGACGCTATAATTTTATTAGATAAAAGATTTCAGAATAAAATTGAAAAAATACAAAGTGGTGATGATTTACTACCTGGAGTATTGAAAGTAGTTAAAGTATTTGTAGCTGTAAAAAGAAGACTGCAAGCTGGTGATAAAATGGCAGGAAGACATGGAAATAAAGGTGTTGTTTCTAAAATAGTTCCTGTAGAAGACATGCCTTATCTTGAAGACGGTACTCCTGTTGATATCTTATTAAATCCATTAGGTGTTCCAAGTAGAATGAATATAGGTCAAATTTTAGAAACTCATTTAGGTTGGGCCGCTTATGGTCTGGGCCAACAAATATCCAAAAGCTTAGACTTAGCAAGAAAAGAGGGAAATGTTTCAAAATTAAAAGATTCTATATCAAACTTTTATGAAAAAAATCCTGATTCAGTTAATTCAATTTCAGATATGAATGATGATGAAATTATTGATTTAGCTACCAATTTAGAAAAAGGAGTTACATTTGCTACGCCAGTATTTGACGGCTCAAATGCAGATGAAATTACTTCTCTTTTAGATAAAGCTGGGTTTGACAATAGTGGTCAAGTTTATCTTCATGATGGTAGGTCAGGAGAACGTTTCGAAAGAAAAGTCACTGTTGGTTTTAAATATGTCTTAAAGCTACATCATCTTATTGATGATAAAATTCATGCTAGATCTATTGGACCTTACAGCTTAGTTACCCAACAACCTTTGGGCGGTAAAGCTCAATTTGGAGGACAGAGATTTGGAGAAATGGAAGTTTGGGCATTAGAAGCTTATGGAGCAGCTAACACTCTTCAAGAAATGCTTACAATAAAATCTGACGATGTAGCTGGTAGAACGAAAGTTTATGAATCTTTAATTAGAGGTGATTACAATTTTGAAAGTGGCATACCTGAATCTTTCCATGTGCTAGTCAAAGAATTAAAATCATTAGGACTTAATGTTGAATTAATAGAAACCGATCCAAGTAACAATAATATGGAGAAACTTTAATCATGAAAGACCTTACTAATTTATTTAAAAATAATGTTGAAACTATTAATTTTGATCAAATTAAAATATCTGTTTCAAGTCCTGAACAAATAAGATCTTGGTCTTTTGGTGAAATAAAGAAACCGGAAACAATAAATTACAGAACATTTAAACCTGAAAGAGAAGGTTTGTTTTGTGCTAGAATTTTCGGACCTACAAAAGATTATGAATGCTTATGTGGTAAATATAAGAGAATGAAATTTAAAGGTATCACATGTGAAAAATGTGGTGTTGAAGTAACTCTATCGAAAGTAAGAAGAGAAAGAATGGCTCATATTGAATTAGCTGCTCCAGTTGCACATATTTGGTTTTTAAAATCACTACCAAGTAGAATAGGACTTGCTTTAGATATCACATTAAAAAATTTAGAAAAAGTTTTATATTTTGAAAGTCATATTGTTATTGACCCATTAATGTCTGGACTAGAGGCCAATCAATTACTTAATGACGAAGAACTCGATGAATCTATAGAATTGTATGGAGAAGATACCTTTAAGCATGGAATTGGGGCTGAAGCAGTTTATGACATGCTTTCATCTCTTAATTTAGAAGATGAAATTCAAAAACTTAAAGAAGATAGTGAGGCAACTTCTTCTGAAACAAAAAAGAAAAAAATACTAAAACGCTCCAAGGTACTTGAAGGGTTCAAAAAATCTGGGATAAAACCAGAATGGATGATTTTAAAAGTACTTCCAGTTATTCCTCCAGAATTACGTCCTTTAGTTCCTCTTGAAGGAGGTAGATTTGCTACTTCAGATTTAAACGACTTATACAGAAGGGTTATTAATAGAAATAATAGATTAAAAAGACTTTTAGATTTAAGAGCTCCAGATATCATAGTTAGAAATGAAAAAAGAATGCTTCAGGAGTCAGTTGATGCCCTATTTGATAATGGAAGAAGAGGAAGAGTTATTACTAGCACAAACAAAAGACCTCTTAAATCTCTTTCAGAAATGCTTAAAGGTAAACAAGGTAGGTTTAGACAAAATCTTTTAGGAAAAAGAGTAGATTATTCTGGTAGATCTGTAATTGTTGTAGGCCCGGAATTAAAGCTCCATCAATGTGGCTTACCTAAAAAAATGGCTTTAGAGCTATTTAAACCTTTTATATACAATAAATTAGAGTCTTATGGTTTTGCTTCCACTCTTAAATCAGCAAGAAAAATGGTTGAAACTGAGAGACCTGAAGTTTGGGATATTTTGGATGAAGTTGTTAGGGAACATCCAATTCTTTTAAATAGAGCACCTACTTTACATAGATTGGGAATACAGGCTTTCGAACCAATCTTAATTGAAGGTAAGGCTATACAATTACATCCTTTAGTTTGTACTGCATTTAATGCAGATTTTGATGGTGATCAAATGGCAGTTCATATTCCTTTAAGTTTAGAATCTCAACTTGAAGCAAGAGTGCTAATGATGAGTACAAATAATATTTTATCTCCTTCTAGTGGCAAGCCTATTATAGTACCCAGTCAAGATATTGTCTTAGGAATTTACTATCTTTCAATAATGAATGAAAATGAAGAGCCGAAAAAATATTTTTCTCATATAGGTGAAATTGAATTTGCTTTAGAAAATAAAATTATAAACCTTCATACCTGTATTTTATATAGAACTAAAACTTACAACAAAGATAAAGATTTATTTGAAAATAAGAGATTTAAAACTTCAGCTGGCAGAGTTATTTTATATAAGACAATACCCGAAAATAAAAATTTATCATTTGATAATGTAAATGAAGTTCTTAATAAGAAAAAAATTAGTCAATTACTTGATAATGTTTATAGATTTACAGGTCAAAAGGCGACTTGCATTTTCGTTGATCAGATTATGGGCATAGGATTTAAATATGCAGCTAAAGCAGGAATCTCTTTTGGTAAAGATGACTTAATAATTCCAGAAGAAAAACAAAAGTTTATATCCGAAACTCAAAATAATGTTAAGACTCTAGAAAGTCAGTACCAAGAAGGTTTGATTACTGAAAGAGAAAAATATAATAAAGTAGTTAACCTATGGTCTAAAACGACTGAAAACGTATCTAAAGCAATGATGAAGTCAGTTATGAACACAGAAGGACAAATAAATTCACTTTTTATTATGGCGGATTCTGGAGCCAGAGGTTCGGAAACACAACTTAGACAGTTAGCTGGTATGAGGGGATTGATGGCAAGGCCTTCAGGTGAAATTATTGAAAATCCTATTACCTCTAATTTTAAAGAAGGTCTTTCTGTTTTAGAATATTTTAATTCTACTCACGGTGCTAGAAAAGGTTTGGCTGATACAGCCCTAAAAACTGCTAGTTCAGGATATTTAACTCGTAGATTAGTTGATGTAGCTCAAGATCTTACTATTACTAAAAAGGATTGCGGTGGAATTAACGGATTAACAGTTGATGCAATATATGAATCTGGTGAATTAGCTATCCCATTAATAGAAAGAGTATTTGGAAGAAATTTATCTGCCGATGTACAAGCTAAAGATGGAAAAATAATCTTAGAAAAAAATACTTATATTTCTTATGAAGAAATAGAATTACTTGAAAAAGAAAATATTACTCAAGTCAAAATTTTTTCACCTATTACTTGTGCAAATACTCATGGTATGTGCGCTAAATGCTATGGTAGAGATTTAGCTAAAGGTCAGCATGTAAATGTTGGTGAAGCTGTAGGAATTATAGCTGCACAATCAATTGGTGAACCGGGCACTCAGCTAACAATGAGAACTTTTCATGTTGGTGGTGTTGCTAGTTCCTCAGTTGAAAAGTCTACTTTTGAATCTTCTACAGATGGTAAAGTAGAAATTAAAGATTTAAGATCTGTTACTAATTCTTCTGGAAGTGAAATTGTTGTGAATAGAACAACTGAAATTAATATTATTGATATTAATGATAATGTGTCTGCAACTTTTAGAGCTCCATATGGCTCAAATATTCTCGTAAAAAATCAACAACAAGTAAAACTTAATACACTACTTCTTGAGTGGGATCCATATACCGTTCCTGTAATTGCTGAAGCTACTGGAAATTTAGATTTTTTAGATTTAGTTGAAGGAGTTTCTTTTGTTGAAAAGTTTGATGATACTACTGGAATATCTTCTAAGGTAATTATTGACTGGAAAAGTTTTCAAGGAAAGTCAGATTTAAAACCACAACTTGTTATTAAAGATGCTTCAGGAGAAATTATGTCTGTTAAGGGATCTAAGACTGATGCGTCTTATAATCTTAGTGTTGGGGTGATACTTAATATTGAAAAAGGTAAATCTGTTAATGCTGGAGATATTATTGCCAGAATACCAAGAGCTTCATCCAAAACTAAAGATATTACAGGTGGTTTACCTAGAGTTGCTGATATTTTTGAATCGAGAAAACCAAAAAATCCTGCTGTTCTTGCAGAAATTAGTGGAATAATTGAATTTGGAAAAGACATTAAAAGTAAAAAAAGAATTATCATTGCTCCAAAGGATGAGACTAAAGAGCCAGTAGAGTATCTTATTCCTAAAGGTACTTATGTTTATTTCAATGAAGGCGATGAAGTTAATAAAGGTGATATGTTAGTTGATGGAACGCCTTCACCAGCAGATATTCTAAATATATTAGGAGTTGAAGCTTTAGCTGAATATATGGTTAGAGAAGTCCAAAAAGTTTATAGGCTTCAGGGTGTTTTGATTGATGATAAGCATATTGAGTGTATCACTAAGCAAATGCTCCAAAAAGTTGAATTATTAGATGTGGGTGATAGTGGATTTGCATTTGGAGAAGTTATGGATAAATCAGACTTGTTAGTAAAAAATGAATTATTAAAATCACAAGGTAAAAAAGAAGCTACGTTTAAAATGTTAGTACTAGGCATTACTAAAGCAAGTCTTCAAACTAATTCCTTTATTTCCGCAGCATCTTTTCAAGAAACAACAAGAGTTCTCACAGAAGCCGCAATAAATGGTAAAGTTGATAAACTTGTTGGCCTTAAAGAAAATGTTATTGTTGGTAAACTTATACCTGCCGGAACAGGAAATGTGATTAGAAACTTAAGAAAGCAAGCAAAATTAAGAGATATAGAGTTGCTAAAGGCTTTGGAAAAAGAGAAAGAGGCATTAAAAGAAATACCTCAGGAAATTGCTAATTAAATGTTGACTATATTAACTTCTAACCATATATTCTGCGCACAATGCCGACTATAAATCAATTAATTCGTAAGCCTCGTGCTAAGGTTCTTAAAAGAAATAAAGTTCCTGCACTTAAGGCCTGCCCTCAAAAAAGAGGTGTGTGCTTAAGAGTTTATACAACGACTCCTAAAAAACCTAACTCAGCTTTAAGAAAAGTAGCTAGAGTTAAATTAACTAATGGACAAGAAGTTACCAGTTATATTCCTGGTGAGGGTCACAACCTACAAGAACACTCAGTCGTTCTGATTAGAGGAGGTAGAGTTAAAGATTTACCTGGTGTTAGATATCATATAATTAGAGGAACTTTAGATACGCAAGGCTTAGATAAAAGAAGACAAAGAAGATCTAAGTATGGCGCTAAGAGACCTAAGGGTTAAATAATATAAATGTCCAGAAGAAGAGCAGCAGTTAAAAGAGAAGTATTACCTGATCCCGTTTACAATAGTAAAGTTTTAAATAAGTTTATTAATGAAATAATGGAAGGCGGAAAAAAAACTGTCGCTCAAAAAATTGTTTATGGTGCTTTAGATATTATTAAGGAAAAATCAAATGAAGAAGATCCATTAGATTATTTTCAAAAATGTGTAAATAATGTTAAACCCTCAGTCGAAGTTAAATCACGTAGAGTTGGGGGAGCTACTTATCAAGTTCCTATGGAAGTTAGGAGTTCAAGATCTCAAGCTTTAGCTTTTAAATGGATTGCAACAAATTCAAGAAAAAGAAATGAAAAAACTCAACGAGAAAGACTTGCAAATGAGTTAATTGATGCTTTTGAAAATAAAGGAAATTCTGTAAAGAAAAAAGAAGACGTTCATAAAATGGCTGAAGCTAATAGGGCTTTCGCTCACTATAGGTGGTAGGAATGGAATTATCTAATTATAGAAATATTGGAATTATGGCACATATTGATGCTGGAAAAACCACAACTACTGAAAGAATTTTATACTATACGGGTAAGTCTCATAAAATAGGTGAAGTACATGATGGTGCTGCAACTATGGATTGGATGGAGCAAGAACAGGAAAGAGGTATTACTATTACTTCTGCAGCTACAACTTGTTTTTGGAATGATCATAGAATTAATATCATTGACACTCCAGGTCACGTAGATTTTACAATTGAAGTTGAGCGTTCACTTAGAGTATTGGATGGAGCGGTTTGTTGTTTTGACGGAGTGGCTGGAGTAGAGCCACAATCAGAAACTGTTTGGAGACAGGCAGATAGATATAAAGTTCCTAGAATCTGTTTTTGTAATAAAATGGATAGAATGGGCGCTGATTTCGACATGAATGTCCAAAGCATTATTGATAGATTGGGTGCCAACCCATTAGTTTTACAAATGCCTATTGGTAAAGAAGCAGATTTCGTTGGCGTAGTGGATTTAGTAAAGTTTAAATCGGTTATTTGGAAAGATGATAGTCTAGGTGCTTCTTTTGATGTTGTTGATATAAGCGATGACTTAATTGAAGAAGCTAAACTAAAAAGAGAAAAATTGATTGAAATGGCTGTTGAAGCAGATGATCAAGCTATGGAAGACTATCTTGATGGAAAAGAAATTACAGAAGAAGTATTAAAAAAATGCATAAGAAAAGGAACAATTGAATTTAAATTTGTACCAGTATTATGCGGAACAGCTTTTAAAAATAAAGGCGTACAGACTTTATTAGATGCTGTTGTAGATTACCTTCCTTCCCCAACAGATATTGGTTTTGTTGAAGGCATTAAAGAAGGCTCTGAAGAAAAAGTTCAAATTCCTAATACTTCTGCTGAGCCATTTTCAGCATTAGCTTTTAAAATTGCAACTGATCCATTTGTTGGCCAGCTTGTTTTTGCTAGAATTTATACCGGAAAACTTTCAGCAGGAGCTACAATACTTAATTCTTCAAAAAATCAAAAAGAAAGAATCGGAAGAATGCTGCTTATGCATTCAAATACTAGAGAAGAAATTAAAGAGGCTGAGGCTGGTGATATTGTTGCATTAGTCGGTCTTAAGAATGTAACTACAGGTAATACAATTTGTGATCCTAATAATGTAGTTGTTTTAGAAAAAATGGAATTCCCAGAGCCTGTTATTGAGGTAGCGGTAGAACCAAAAACAAAAGCTGATTATGAAAAAATGGGACAAGCATTAAATAGATTAGCGCAAGAAGATCCAAGTTTTAGAGTAGCAACAGATGAAGAATCTGGCCAAACACTTATTAAAGGAATGGGCGAACTCCATTTAGAAATATTAGTTGATAGAATGAGAAGAGAATTTAAAGTTGAGGCTGATGTTGGAGCACCACAAGTAGCTTATCGTGAAACCATAACTAAAGAAGTAGACGTTGATTACACACATAAAAAACAATCAGGTGGCGCAGGACAGTTTGCTAGAGTTAAAATTAAATTTAAACCTACAGAAAGAATGGCAGGTTTTAAATTTACTAACACTGTTGTTGGAGGAAATATTCCTAGAGAATATATCCCTGGTGTAGAAAAAGGTATTAAACAAGCTTCGCAAAACGGTGTTATAGCTGGTTATAATGTTATTGATTTTGAAGCAGAGGTCTATGATGGAGCATTTCATGATGTTGACTCATCAGTCCTTGCGTTTGAAATTGCTTCGAGAGCAGCTTTTAGAGATGCAATGAAAAAAGCAAATCCGAAATTATTAGAACCTGTAATGAAGGTAGAAGTTGTAACAGCTGAAGAATATATGGGAGATATCATTGGTGATTTAAACTCTAGAAGAGGGCAAATTGAAAAAATGGAAGATAGAGGCAATGCAAAAGTTATATCTTCAACAGTACCCCTTGCTAATATGTTCGGTTATGTTAATAATCTACGTTCAATGAGTCAAGGAAGAGCAAGTTATACAATGTTATTTTCACATTATGAGGTTGTACCTTCTAATGTTGAAGAAGAAATAAAATCAAAGTTAGCATAAATGATAAATCAAAATATTAGAATAAGACTTAAATCTTTCGACCATAAAATCTTAGATAGAAGCTCAGTTGATATAATGCAAACAGCAAAAAGAACTGGCGCTAAAGTAATAGGGCCAATTCCTATGCCTTCAAGAATAGAAAGAGTTACTGTAAATAAATCTCCACATGTAGATAAAAAAAGTAGAGAGCAGTTTGAAATTAGAACCCATATAAGAATGATGGATATAATTGAACCTACCCCACAAACAGTTGATGCGCTTATGAAATTAGATTTAGCTTCAGGTGTAAATGTAGATATAAAAATTAAAAAATAATGATGATTTTAGGAAAAAAATTAGGACAAACTTCTTTTTTAGACTCTAAAGGAAAGAGGGTTTGTGCAACCGTATTAGATTATAAAGGTTGTATGGTTATCGGAAATAGAACACAAGATAAAGATGGATATATCGCAAATATAATTGGTTTTTTAAAACCTAAAAAATTAAAAAAACCACAGCAACAAGATTTTATTAAAAAAAATATTGAACCAAAAAAACATGTTAAAGAAGAAAGATTAGATACTGAAGATAATTTAGTTGAAATTGGCTTAGAATTAAAACTAAATTTTGAAATTGGTGATAAAGTAATCGTTCAATCCAAATCAACTGGCAAAGGTTTTGCTGGTGTTATGAAGAGACATAACTTTGCAGGGTTAAGGGCATCTCATGGAGTTTCTATCTCACATAGATCTGCTGGTGGTACAGGTCAAAATCAAAATCCTGGTAGAGTTTTTAAAGGAAAAAAAATGGCAGGTCATTTAGGTGATGAGGTTGTCACTCAAAAAAACCTAGAAGTTTTAAAAATTGATGAAGATAACAGTTTATTGTTCTTAAAAGGATCAGTCCCTGGTAAGAGAAGTACTATAGTAAGGGTTTATAAGTAATGATCAAAGAAATTAATTTTAGTGATTCATCTATTATTGAAACTAAACTTTCAATAATAAAAGAATTTGTTACTCCATCTTCCAAAGTTATAAGTTTGGCTGTTAATAAAGTCCAATCTCATAAGCAGGGTAATAATCATACCAAAGATAGGTCTGAAATAGCCGGCTCTACAAAAAAATTATACAAGCAAAAAGGGACTGGTAGTTCAAGAGTAGGTAGTGGAAAGAATGGAAGTAGAAGGGGTGGCGGTAAATCCTTTGGTCCTAAATTTCACGAAGTTAATTTTAAAATTAATAAAAAAACTAAAACACTTTCTAAAGTAACATCTCTTATTCTAAAGATAGAATCTAATAATCTATATATCTTCAATGAGGACAATATGAATATTGATAATTTTTCTAAATCTTTAAAATCTATAAATCATAAGTCTATCATCTTTGTTTTTAAAAGTACGAAAGACTCGGATATAATAAAAAAATATAATAATTATAAAAATTTAAATTTTATGTCAGACTCCACATTTTCAGTTTTCAAAGCACTAAAGCATGAAGCTTTATTCCTATCTAAAAATTCAGATTTATATACAAAGCATTTAAGTGGTATTGTTAAATGAGTAACTTAAATCAAATTAAAAAACCTGTTATTACTGAAAAATCTACTGCTAGTGCGCAATTTAATAAATATGTTTTTGAGGTTGATATGAAAGCAACAAAGACAGATATAAAAGTCATTGTAGAAAAGTTATATAAAGTAAAAGTAGAAAAATTAAATGTTTTAAGAACGAAAAGTAAGCCCAAGGTTTTTAAAGGTGTTCGCGGTTCTAGAAACGAAACTAAAAGAGTTACTGTTACTTTAAAACAGGGAAACACAATTGATTTAGGAGCATCAGTTAAATAGTTATGAGTCTTATATCTTTCAAGCCAACCACCCCTTCTTTAAGAAAAACTGTTAAGGTAAATAAGACATATTTATTTAAAGGTAGACCTGAAAAGTTATTAACTGAATCTCAACAACCTAGTTCAGGAAGAAATAATACTGGTAAAATTACAATCAGACATAGATCAGGTGGCGCTAAGAAAAAATATAGAATAATTAATTTTAAAAGAAATACGATGGATGTTTTAGGTACTGTTGAAAGATTAGAGTATGACCCTAATAGAACAGCTTTTATTGCCTTGATTTCTTATCAAGATAAACCAAAAGAATATATTATTGCTCCTACTGATTTAAAGGCAGGAGATACAGTAATGTCTTCAGAAAAAGCTGATATAAAAATTGGTAATTCAATGAAGCTTAAAAATATTGCTGCTGGTACTTCAATTCATAATATAGAGTTAAAACCTGGTGCTGGAGCAAAATTATGCCGCTCTGCTGGTACATTTGCACAAGTATTAGGATCAAATGAAGCTTATATAATGGTTAAATTAACTTCTAAAGAAACAAGGTTAATTAGTGGCGAGTGTATGGCTACTGTTGGCGTTGTATCTAACTCTGATAATAAAAATAAAAAAATTGGTAAAGCTGGAATTAAAAGACATCTTGGTATTAAACCAACTGTAAGGGGTGTTGCTATGAATCCTGTAGATCACCCTCATGGCGGTGGAGAAGGCAGAACTTCTGGTGGTAGACATCCTACATCACCCTGGGGATTAAAAACTAAGGGTAAAAAAACTAGAACTAATAAGAGAACTACTAAATTTATAATTTCGAAAGGCTCTAAAAAATAATGACTAGATCTGTTTGGAAGGGTCCATATTTCGATATAACTCTTTATAAAAAAATTAAAAAAGCAAAAGAATCTGAAGCTAAAGGCCAGATTAAAACTTGGTCTAGAAGGTCAACAATTATACCCGATTTTGTTGGTGTTACTGTTGCTGTATATAATGGAAAAACTTTTATTCCAGTTTATATTTCTGAAGATATGGTGGGTCATAAGCTTGGTGAATTTTCTCCTACTAGAGTTTTTAAAGGACATGCTGGTAATAAAAAGGCCGTATCTAGATGATTAATAAAGAAGTAAAAGCTATACATAAAATGCTAAGATCAAGCCCTCAAAAAGTTAATCTGATAGTTAAGGATATTAGAAAGAAAAAAATATCTGAAGCTATAAACATACTTAAATTTTCACAAAAAAGAGTAAGTGGTGACATTTTAAAAACTTTAAATTCAGCAGTTGCTAATGCTGAAAATAACAACAATCTTGATATTGATAAACTTATTGTCAAGGAAGTTTATGTAGGAAAAAGTATAAGATTGAAAAGATTTAACCCTCAAAGTAAAGGTCGAGCTCATAAAATTATTAAACCATATTCAAGACTTACTGTTGTTTTAGAGGAGAGGGTATAATGGGACAAAAAGTTAATCCAATATCTATGAGAATGGGTATTAATAAATATTGGGAATCTACATGGTTTGAAAAAAAACATTATTCTACTTTGTTAAAAGAAGATCATACCATTAGATCATATATAGAAAAAAATTATGCAATAGCAGGTATAAGTTCTGTTAACATTGAAAGAGCCGCGGACAATCTAAGAATTATAATTCATACATCAAAGCCCGGAGTACTAATTGGAAAAAAAGGTGCGGATATTGAAAAATTAAAAAATGGCATAGCTAAGTTATCAGTTAAAAATGTATCACTTGATATTAAAGAAATAAAAAAACCAGAAGTAGACGCTACTCTAGTAGCTGATTCAATAGCTAAACAATTGGAAAAAAGAATTGCATTTAGAAAAGCTATGAAAAGATCCGGAATGTCAGCAATGAAATTAGGTGCTAAGGGAATTAAGATTGTTTGTGGAGGTCGTTTAGGCGGTGCAGAAATAGCCAGAACTGAAAAATTTTCAGATGGATCTGTTCCTTTACATACATTAAGAGCTGATATAGATTATGCAACGGCTAGAGCTCTTACTACATATGGCATTATAGGAATTAAAGTTTGGTTATTTAAGGGCGAAAGTAAAACTTCTGCTAAACCTATTAAAATAGAAGATAAAAAATAGAAATAAAAAATATGTTATTGCCAGCAAATACAAAACACCGGAAACAATTTAAAGGTAGAATTCATGGTCATGCTAAAGGTAATCATGAGCTAAGTTTTGGATTTTATGGACTTAAATCATTACAACCAGAAAGAATTTCATCTAGACAAATTGAGTCTGCTAGAAGAACTATTTCTAGACATCTAAAAAGAGCAGGAAGATTATGGATTATGATCTTTCCAGATGTGCCCGTTACGTCAAAACCTGCGGAAGTAAGAATGGGTAAAGGAAAAGGCAATATTGATAGATGGGTTGTTAGAGTTAAACCTGGAACAATTATGTTTGAAGTTGATGGCGTAGATAAAAAATTAGCAAAAGAGGCTTTCGCATTAGCTGCAGCTAAACTACCAGTTAAAACTAGTTTTATATCAAGGGACCACTATCAATGAAAAAATTAAAAGAAATTAATGATTTAAAAAAAGAGATATTTAATCTTAAAATAATGAAGAAAAGTGGGCAGTTAACTGACACTTCACAATTTAAAAAAATTAGAAGAAAAATAGCAATTCATTTAACAAAAGGAAAAACAGAAAATGCCTAAAAGAGTTTTAACAGGAAAAATTATAAAAAAAGCTGGAGATAAGACTGTTTCAGTTCTAGTAACTAGACAGACTACTCATCCTATCTATAAAAAAATTGTTAGGGTCTCTAAAAAATATTTAGCTCATGATGAGACTAATAATTTATCAGTAGGCGATCATGTTAAAATTGTAGAATCAAAACCTTTATCGAAAAGAAAGTCGTGGGAGGTAGTGGTTTAATATGATTCAGACTGAATCAAAACTATTAGTTGCTGATAATTCTGGAGCCAAACTTATTCAATGTATTAAAGTAATAGGTGGCTCTAAGAGACGTTATGCTAGAATTGGTGATATTATTATTGTTTCAGTTAAAGATGCAATTCCAAGATCTAAAGTTAAAAAAGGCGAGGTTCAGCGTGCTGTAATAGTTAGAACAAAAAAACCACTTATAAGAGAAGATGGGACATCAATTAAATTTGATTCTAATTCAGCTGTTCTATTAGATAAAGCTAATGAGCCAATAGGCACTAGAATATTTGGCCCAGTTACTAGAGAGCTTAGAAAAAAAAATATGATGAAGATTGTAAGTTTAGCACCGGAGGTTTTATAGTATGATAAAAAAATACAAAAAAGGTGATGAAGTTATTGTGACATCAGGTAAAGATAAAGGAAAAGTTGGAAAAATTGCTAAAGTAATAGTTTCTGCTGATAAAGTTTTAATTCCTGGAATTAATGTTGCTAAAAAACACGAAAAGCCTTCTCAAGATTCAAAAGGCGGTATCGTAAATAAAGATATGCCTATTCATATTTCAAATATATTAGCTTATGACTCAAAAAACAAAAAGCCTAGTAGAGTTGGTTTTAAAATTGAAGATGGAAAAAAAGTAAGAATATTAAAATCCAATGGAGAAAAATATTAATGACTACTGTTTATGAAATTTTTAATATCAACGAACAACTTTCAAAGAATTTAGGGATTGCTCATAAATTAGCTTTACCTAAAATTCAAAAAATAGTTATTAACGCTGGTATCGGTAAACAAAAAGAAGATAACAAAGCTATAGAAAAAATTAAGAAAGATATGTCTCTTTTGTCTGGTCAAATGCCTGTTGTTAAACACGCTAAGAAGGCTATTGCTTCTTTTAAAATTAGAGAAGGAATGCCGGTTGGTCTAACAATAACTCTTAGAAAAACAAGGATGATGGAATTTTATGATAGGCTAGTTAATATAGCAATGCCTAGAATTAAGGATTTTAGAGGTTTTTCACAGAAATCCTTTGATGGCAGAGGAAATATAACAATTGGTATTAAAGATCATATTATTTTTCCAGAAATTAGTGTGGAAAATGTTGAAAATGTGTTTGGATTTGATATCACTATCGCTACTTCAGCAAAGGATGATACACAAGGGTATGAGTTATTAAAATTAATGAATTTCCCTTTTTATAATTAACATGGCAAAACAGAGCGCAATACAAAAAAACTTAAATAGAGAAATTCTTATTAATCGTTTAAAGAAAAAACGTAATTCACTTAAGAATATTCTTATGAATAAAGATGTGTCTTTTGAGGAAAGAATCAAAGCACAGATTAAAATGGATTCACTTCCTAGAAATTCTTCAAAAAATAGATTTAGAAATAGATGCTTTTTTTCAGGAAGACCTAGAGGTGTATATAGTAAATTTGGTTTATCTAGAATTGCAATTAGAGAATTAGCAGGTAAAGGACAAATACCAGGTATGACAAAGGCGAGTTGGTAATAGAATGAGTGATACTTTAGCGGATATGATTACAAGAATTAGAAATGGGCAGAAAGCTCAAAAACAAGAAATTATTGCTATTTTTTCAAGCACTAATATGAGAGTTTGTGAAGTGCTGAAGAAAGAAGGCTTTATCGAAGACTACTCCCAACAAGGCGATATTAAAAAATCTATTTCAATTAAATTAAAATATTATAACGGAAAACCACTTATTCAAAAGATTGAGAAAATTTCTAAACAAGGATGTCGTGTCTATACTTCATCGACTGAAATTCCTAAAACAATTGGCGGTCTTGGGTCGACAATTTTATCAACTTCCAAAGGTGTTATGACTGATAATGATGCCAGATCTAAAAATTTAGGTGGTGAAATACTTATTTCTGTATTTTAATTTATTATGTCAAGACTAGCAAAAAACCCAATTATTATTAGTGATGAAGTTAAAGTTTCTTTGACTGATAATTTACTTAATGTTGAAGGTAAGCTTGGCAAGTCTTCTACATCCATCCCAAAATCCATCAATGTAAATATTGATAATAATGAAATTATGCTGACTAGTGATAATAAAGCTTTACTTGGTACAATTTATGCAAATATCAAAAATGAAATTCATGGTAATTCTAAAGGATTTGAAAAAAAATTAGAATTAGTTGGAACTGGTTATAAAGCAAATATTAACGGCAAAGATCTAGTGCTCTCACTTGGATATAGTCATGATATTAATTTTACTATTCCTGAAAGTATAACTATTACTGTAGAAAAAAATACTAATGTATCAGTTACCGGATCTAGTAAACAATTGGTTGGTCAGGTTGCAGCAAAAATAAAAAGTTTTAGAAAGCCAGAGCCTTATAAGGGCAAAGGCGTTAGATACCAAGGTGAAAAGATTTACCGTAAAGAAGGAAAGAAGAAATAATTAAAATGACAAAAAATCTTGCACAAATAAATAGAAGAAAATCAAGAGTTAGAAAAAAACTTAATGGAATTCAAAAACACAGACTTCATATTTTTAGATCATCAAGACATATATATGCTGCTGTTACTTCTATTAAAAATGATGTCACGCTTTGTTCCTTTTCTTCTGAAAAAATAAAAAAAACTGAAGAAATTAAAAAGACTGATATTGCAAAAGAGGTAGGTTTAAAAATTGCAGAACTTGCTTTAGCTGCCGGTATTAAGGAAGTTAAATTTGATAAAGGACCTTATAAATATCACGGTAGGTTAAAAAGTCTAGCAGACGCAGCTAGAGAGAAAGGTTTGGTATTTTAGTGGATTTTCATAAAAGAGAAGTAGATAAAGATTTAGTTGAGAAATTAATACAAATCAGAAGAGTTTCTAAAGTTGTTAAAGGCGGAAGAAGATTTGGTTTTGCAGCTTTAGTTGTAAGTGGAGATGGTCAGGGGAGAGTTGGTTTTGGTTCTGGAAAAGCCAAAGAGGTCCCTGAAGCCATTAGAAAAGCATCTGAAGAAGCAAAAAAAACTTGGGTGAGAATTCCTTTAAGAGAAGGCAGAACTATTCATCATGATGTAAAGGCTAAATTTTCTTCAAGTACTGTTATTTTAAGAAGTGCTCCAAAGGGAACTGGTATTATTTCTGGTGGTCCTTCAAGAGCTATTTTTGAATCTTTAGGTATTTCAGATATTGTTTCAAAGGCAATAGGAACTAAAAATCCTCATAATATTGTTAAATCAACAATGAAAGCACTACAATCAATTAATACTCCTAAATCAGTTGCAGCTAGAAGAGGTATTGATATGAATGAAGTTATTAATAAAAGAGAAAATTAATATGTTAGATAAATTAACTAAACAAAGAGAAACTAATAAAAAACGTAAAGGTCGCGGTGGTGGATCGGGATTAGGTAAAACATCAGGACGTGGTCATAAAGGCCAAAAATCAAGATCTGGCGTAGCCGTTACTACGTTTGAAGGTGGTCAAATGCCAATTTACAGAAAAACTCCAAAAAGAGGTTTTAATTCTTTAAAAAAACAAAATCCTACTTCTTTGACAATACCTTTAAATAATTTTAATGCTGTTGATGAAGGCTCTATAATCAATCATGAATTTTTAATTGATAAAGGCTTTTTAAAGAAAAAAGATTTAAAAAAATCAATTAAGATAATAGATTCTCTGGCCTTTAAAAAAAAGCTACAGTTTAAAGATTTTAAATTTACTGAAGGTGCTAAAAAAAGAGTTGAATCCCTAGGTGGATCAATTCTATAATTTTTTTAATTTAGTTTTATGAACACAAAAGTTCCAAATATAGATTATAACGAAGCAATAAAAAGCTCTGGTCTTTTTAAGAAGTTAGGTTTTATATTATTTGCATTAGTTGTTTATCGCTTAGGTACTTACATTCCAATTCCGGGCATTAATTCTGCTGTACTTGAGCAAATATTCAGTCAACACAAGGATGGAATTTTAGGAATATTTGATATGTTTTCTGGGGGAGCGCTTATGAGAATGTCTATTTTTACTCTTGGTGTTATGCCTTACATATCCGCTTCTATCATTATGCAATTAATGCAATCGTCTTTTGATGGATTAAAGGCTTTAAAAGAACAAGGAACTATCGGAAGAAAAAAAATACAACAATACACAAGATATTTGACTATCGTATTAGCACTATTCCAAAGTTATGGAATATCAAATGGAATGTTAAATATATCAGATACTGTTGATCCAACTCTTGGGAGTGTCTTATTTTTTCAAATATCTTCAGTAATCTGTATGACTGCTGGTACTGTATTTTTAATGTGGCTTGGAGAGCAAATTACTGAGAATGGTTTTGGTAGTGGAATATCTATAATTATATTTGCTGGTATTGTTGCCAACCTTCCATTTGCAATATTTAATACATTTGAATTGGGTAGAACTGGAGCGTTAAGTGCTATCTCAATTCTTTTAATTATAGGTTTAATGTTGGCTTTAGTTGTAGTGATTTGTTTTGTTGAAAGAGCACAAAGAAGATTACTTGTTCAATATCCAAAAAGACAAGTGGGTAACAAAGTTTTTGGAGGTCAATCCTCTTACCTACCTTTAAAGGTTAATGTAGCAGGTGTTATTCCTGCAATTTTTGCATCATCTTTATTATTATTTCCTAATACCATTTCAAATTTTTCTTCATCATCTGAAGGAATTTTATCTACTATTAGTTTTTATTTAGGTCATGGTAAGCCTATTTATATGCTCACTTTTTTTTCTTTAATTGTTTTTTTTGCATTTTTTTATACAGGCATTGTCTTTAATCCTAAAGAACAAGCTGACAATCTTAGAAACTATGGTGGATTTGTTGTTGGTTATAGGCCTGGGGAACAAACTGCTGCTTATCTTGAACATGTTATTTACAGATTAACCTTTGTAGGAGCGATATATCTTGGATTAATAGCATTAATACCAGAATTTTTAATAGCAAAACTATCCGTTCCATTTTATCTTGGCGGCACAAGTTTACTAATTGTTGTTGTTGTTGCTATGGATTTCTTTTCTCAAATTCAAACACAACTTTATAGTTCTCAATATGAGAAAGCTCTAAGTAAAAATAAAGTCTATAAAAGTAAATGGTTATAATTTTTATTGGGCCTCCTGGATCAGGTAAGGGAACCCAAGCTCATTTATTAAAAGAACATCTACCTAACCTCATTATTCTTACAGTAAGTAGTTTGCTATTAGAAAAATCTTCAGACGGATCTATCTTTGGTAATCAAATAAAAGAAAAAATGGATAAAGGGGAGTTGATTGATGACAATGTAGTCAATCAAATCTTAATTGATAAATTTAGTGCCCTTAAGGGTGAAGATATATTGATTGACGGATATCCTAGAAGTTTAAAACAAGCAGAATTTCTTGCAAAGTTAATTCATGAAGAAAAATCAAAAATAGTATTTAATTTTAATGTAGAAAAGAACGTACTTAAGGAAAGAATTTTAAAAAGATCTCAAATTGAATCTAGGAAAGATGATAGCGTGTTTGATAAAAGGTTTGAAATATATCAAGAAACGTATAAAGAAATATTGAATTTTGTTGATTTAAACTTCAATTTAATCAATATTGAAGCAAATAATAGCCTTGAGTCAATTAATACTGAAATTAAAGGCTTTTTAAAAGGTTTATAGTAGTATTTTTGTTGACTAAATATATTTTTTTTTATAGTTTCACCAACTCAGGAGATCTAAATTGGCACGAATAGCAGGAGTAAACATACCAGTAAATAAAAGAGCTATAATATCTTTAACTTATATTCATGGTATAGGTCCTAAGTTTGCTGCTGATATATGTTCTAGTACAGGTTTAGATTTTAGTAAGAGAATTAAAGACTGCTCTGAAGATGAAATTATCAAAGTTAGAAAAATTATTGAAGAAAGTTATACAGTAGAGGGAGATCTTAGAAGAACAGTTTCTCAAAATATCAAAAGGTTAAAGGACTTAGGTTGTTACAGAGGTTTAAGACATAGAAGGCAACTACCAACTAGAGGTCAAAGAACTCACACTAATGCAAGAACTCGTAAAGGTAAAGCTGTCGCAATAGCTGGCAAAAAGAAAGTTACAAAATAAATAAATATGGCTAAACAAGATAAAAAAACTGAAGTCAAAAAGAAAAAAAAAGATTATAACCCTAACGGCATCGTACATATCAATAGTTCATTTAATAATACTATAATTACCATCGCTGACACTAATGGAAATGCTGTTTCATGGTCTTCATGTGGAACTATGGGTTTTAGAGGTTCTAAAAAATCTACACCTTATGCGGCTCAATTAGCAACTGATGCAGCTGGTAAAAAAGCTTATGACCTCGGGTTAAGAAAATTAGATGTCCTTATGAAGGGCCCTGGCTCTGGTCGTGAATCCGCTTTAAGAGCACTTCAAAATATAGGATTTTCTATTTCTAATATTAAGGATGTAACACCGTTACCTCATAACGGTTGCAGAGCTAAGAAAAAAAGAAGAGTTTAAAGTTAATTTTTAAGGAGATATGAAGTGATAGAGAATAATTGGATAACATTAGTTAAGCCTAATAAAGTTGAATATAAAATCAGTGAAAATAAAAAGTTTGGAACTGTAGTAATCGAACCTTTGGAAAAAGGTTTCGGAACTACATTAGGCAATGCTCTAAGAAGAGTTTTACTATCGTCTCTCCAAGGTACTGCTATGACCTCTATTAAAATCAATGGTGTTTTACATGAATTTTCAACTATTGAAGGTGTTCGTGAGGATGTCACTGACATAATTATGAATCTTAAAAATATTACATTTAATTCAAAAAGCAATCATACACAAAAATTATCTTTAAACATAAAAGGACCTAAAGAAGTCCTATCTTCTGATTTTGAGGAAAATAGTGAAGTCGAAATTATTGATAAAGATGTAGTTATTATGAATTTAGATAGTAACAGAGAAGTCAATCTAGAGATTTTTTTAGATGTAAATAAAGGATACTTAGCTGCAGATAAAAATAAAGATGAGGATACTAAAAGTGTAGGTCAAATTGTATTGGATAGCACCTTTAGTCCTGTTAAAAGAGTTTCTTTTAAAGTTGAAAATTCTAGAATTGGACAAGATACAGAATTTGACAAACTTATCCTAGATATTGAAACAAATGGGATTGTAACCCCAGATGAAGCAGCAGCATTAGCAGCTAGAATTCTACAGGATCAGTTAAAACCTTTTATTAATTTTGAAGAACCTACTGAGGAAGAGAGAAAACAACTAGAAACATCTAAAGAACCTCAGTTTAATAAAAATCTTCTTAAAAAAGTAGATGAATTAGAGCTATCAGTTAGATCAGCTAATTGTCTTAAAAATGATAATATTTTTTATATTGGTGATTTAGTTCAAAAAACTGAAGGTGAAATGTTAAGAACTCCAAATTTTGGTCGAAAATCTTTAGATGAAATAAAAGAGGTTTTGATAACAATGGGTCTTTCAATGGGAATGGATTTACCTGGATGGCCGCCTGAAAATATCGATGAATTATCTAAGCGATACGAAGATCCATTTAAGGTTTAAGCATGAAGCACGGATTAAAACAAAGAAAGTTAAATAGAACCTCTTCTCATAGATTAGCACTATTAAGAAATCTATCAATTAGTCTGATTAAACATGAATCTATTACAACAACTACTGAAAAAGCAAAAGAACTAAGACCATTTATAGAAAAATTAGTTACCAAAGCTAGAACAGACACTTTAGCTAATAGAAGAATTGTTTTATCAAGTTTATTTAATAATCAAGAGGCGACTAGTAAGTTGTTTGCAGAGATATCAAAAAAATTTTTAGATACTAACGGCGGTTATACCAGAATAATTAAAAAAGGTAACCGAGTTGGTGACTTCGCACATACTAGCATAATTCAATTTACAAAATAATTTGAACACGCTCAGTTCTTATTTAGCTCTTATTACAGGAGCTATGATAGGAGCTTCTTTAAGATACGCAGTAGGTATTTTACAGTTTAATTTTATGGGTCTGCCAATGTCTACGATTATAGTCAATGTATTTGGTTCCTTAATAGCCGGAATTTTTCTTAATAAGTTCTCAGGTAATTCTTATCTATTGATTTATATTGGTATTTTAGGAAGTTTCACGACCCTTTCATCTTTTAATATTGAATTTTTTAATTTATTAGCAAACCAATTTTATTTTAAATCATTTGTATTTTTCTTCTCTAATATATTTATGTCTTTTTTATTTTTTGTAATCGGTTTCTATTTCTTTAATAAAAATTGAAAATAACAATTAAAGATAACTACCCTAGAATTGACAAATTTCTTGTAAAATATCTTGATAATATGCCAATGTCTCTTATTCAGAGACTTATAAGAAAAAAAAAAATTTTACTTAATGGTCAAAAATGCAAGTCTTCTCAGGAAATCAAAGTAAATGATATTGTTGATGTCTTCTATAGTTTTAAAACTCTTAAAGAAGAAGATTTAATACTAAAGCCTGTATTAATGTCCGAAAAAGAAAAAAAAAATTATATTAAATTAATCATTTATGAAAATTCAGAATTTATAGTAATAAATAAACCTTCAAACATAGCCGTTCAAGGAGGAACTAAAGTAAAAGTTTCATTAAAAGATATTTATGAGCATGTTTTGGAAATAAAGTTATATATAGTTCATAGGATAGATAAAGATACTAGTGGGTTAATAATTTTTACTAAAGATAGATTTTCTGCTGCTGGTATTTCTAAATTATTCTTAGAAAAAAAAATTTATAAACATTATTTAACTATTACTGATAAAAAATTTCTTAAAAATAATGATTTTTTAATCAATACCAATAACGATGATCAGGTAATGAAGTTGAGGTATAGATTTTTAGAGAATAAGAACAATAATTATCTTTATCTTGTTTCTCTTTTAACGGGAAGAAAGCACCAAATAAGACTTCAGTTTTCTTTAAATGATAATCCTATTACTAATGATACTAAGTTTAACAGAAAGATTACTAAGGGCAATCTTGGTCTTTGTGCTTATTCAATCAAATTCAATTATAATAAAAAATTTTATAGTTTTAAGTTGCGCTATGAGGAAATACTAAAGCTATTTGATTTTTAACTTCTTTTATAATGTTATTGTATGAAAATTGTGATTTTTGTTCTTTGAAGGAGCTAATTTCTAATGCGTTTAGACCACATGGATTGATAAGTCTAAACTTATCTAAATCTGGTTCAAAATTAATAGATATTCCATGAAATATAATCCCCCCGGTATATCTTAAACCTATAAATATGACTTTCTTCATACCTTCGTTAGTGTTAATCCATAAACCTCTATTTTTTTCTTTCTTTTGATATAATTTTATTCCTTGTTTTTCAAAAGTTTTTATAAGTAATATTTCTATTTTATTAATAAATTCAATTAATCCTATTTTTCTTATTTTTATATTTATCATAAAATAAATAACTAATTGTCCAGGTCCATGGTATGTCATCTGACCACCTCTATTTGTTGAAATTACAGGTGTTTCTTTTATAAATTTTGGATTTTTTATATTGCTAGAGCTTCCTGCTGTAAAAACATTTTCATGTTCTAAAAGCCAAATATGTTCATTTTTATCATTATTATTTTTAATTCCCTCGACAATTCTTTCCATTTTATTGATAGTTGAGAGATAATTTTGATAACCTTTTAGTTGTTTTATTATTACCATTCGATAATTTACCTATTAAAATAAGCGGACGTGGCGGAACTGGTAGACGTGCAGCGTTGAGGTCGCTGTGGGATTAATCCTGTGGAAGTTCGAGTCTTCTCGTCCGCACCAATATTAAGGTTTATTTGATATAATGAAAAATGCATATAATAGTAAAGACTTTATAGGGAAAATACAAAAAAAACACCCCGCAGATCAAGCTACTGCTATTGAAAACCTTGGCAAAGATCATCAGCTGTCTTTTCTAAGAAACCATGTCAATAAACTTCACCCAGATTTTATAGCCTATCTCAGAGAAGATAATAGAGAGGAAATCTTAAGCTTTATTCCTAAATTCAAATTAATCAATTTTATCAAAACTCTTGATGTAGATGATGCTGTTGAAATTCTTGCTGATTTTGAGAAAAAAGATCTCATTTCTATTTTATCTAAGTTAGGTTCAGATCAAAGAAATATTATACAAGACAGTCTTTCATACCCTGAAGAATCTGCGGGAAGAATTATGAATAGTGAATTTCTGTCTGTTAGCATTGACTTAAATGTTGGGGAATTAATAGATTATTTAAGAAAATCTAGAACAGGGCCAAAAGATTTTTATAACATATTTATTTGTGATGATAATGGTATTCCAATAGGATATGTACCTTCAGGAAGAATTTTAAGATCTAAAAGACCAAAAAAATTATCTGATATTTACATAAATAATGTTCATAAGATATCTTCTAACTCTAGTTTTGATGACGTTTCTTTTATTTTCAGAAAATATGGTCTTGTTTCAACACCAGTTGTAGACAACAAAGAAAGAATTATTGGTATTATCACGGTTGATGATGTTTTTGGAATTGCTCACGAGGAAGATTCTGATGATATTCAAAAATTAGGAGGTTTATTTGTTAATGATTTTTATAAAGGAGCTTTTTCTTCCGCTTCAACTCGTTTTATATGGCTAGGATTAAATCTAATAACCGCCATATTAGCCTCTCTTGTAATTGATATTTATGCTATTCAACTTCAGCAAATGATCGCGATTGCAGTCTTAATGCCCATTGTTGCTTCTATGGGAGGTAATGCTGGTACACAGGCGATGACGATTTATGTTAGGGCAATAGCAACAAAAGATTTAGTTGGATCTAGATACATCAATTTAATTATAAAAGAATTCTTAATTGGCTCTATTAATGGATTTCTTCTTTCTATAATAATGGGACTGATAGCATATTTTTGGTTTGATAATTTAATGCTAGCTTTTGCAGTTGGAGTGTCGATACTTATTAATCTAGGTTTTGCTTGTTTATTTGGAATTTTAATTCCTATTACAATGAATAAATTAAAAATCGACCCAGCTCTTGCATCTGGAATAATTTTAACAACATTTACTGATGTTTTTGGATTTTTATCCTTTCTTTCTATCGCAACATATATTATTAAATTCTAATGAACATTTTAGTTATAGGTACTGGATATGTAGGTTTAGTTTCAGGCGCATGCTTTTCTGAATTCGGTTTTAAAGTTATTTGTATTGATCATGATATTGATAAAATTAAAAATCTTAAAAAAGGTAATGTTCCAATTTATGAACCTGGGTTAAATGAATTAGTAAAAAAAAATATTATTAATAAAAACTTAAATTTTGACACTAATCCAAATAAATATTTGAATAAATCTGATTGTGTTTTTTTAGCAGTTGGCACTCCTTCAAGAAGGGAAGATGGTCATGCTGATTTGAAATTTGTGTTCAAGGCTGTTGAGCAAATATGCATAATTACTACCAAGAAGATCGTTCTTGTTACAAAGTCAACAGTACCTGTAGGAACTGCTAAAAAAATAGAAAACATTATCAAAAAATTTAATAAGCAGCATTTAATAAGTGTAGCTTCAAATCCTGAGTTTTTAAGGGAAGGATCAGCAATAAAAGACTTTTTAGGACCCGATAGGGTTGTTATAGGAACAAACGACAATTACTCAAAGGAGTTGCTTAATAAGCTCTATAAGCCTCTAAATTCCCTCAAAGTACCTATTGTTAATACAGATACAGAGACCTCTGAACTAATTAAATACGCATCTAATTCATTTCTTGCAACTAAGATTACTTTTATCAATGAGATAGCACTTTATTGTAAAAGAGCTGGAACAAATATAAATGATGTCTCGAAGGCTATGGGTCTGGATAAAAGGATAGGGTCGAAATTTTTAGAATCTGGACCTGGTTATGGAGGTTCTTGTTTCCCTAAGGATACCCTAGCTATGTCTAGAATTTTTCGAGATAGAAAAATAAAATTTAATATTGTCGATACCGTAATTAAAACAAATGATAAAATTAAAGAAAGTTTAGCTAAAAATATTTTAAGTATTGTTAAAACTAATAAAGTGAAGAGAATTCTATTTCTAGGACTATCATTTAAGCCAGAAACAGACGATATTAGAGAGTCATCTTCAATCTTCATTATAAATTATTTACTCAAAAAAAATAAAGATTTAATACTAAGTGCTCATGATCCTGTTGCCATCCCCAATTGTAAAAAAGAAAAGTTGAAAGTTAATTATTATGAAGACCTTAAAAAATCTTACAAAAAACAAGATATGATTATTATAGCTACTGAGTGGAACATATACCGATCTATAAATTTTGTTAGTTTATATAATGAAATGAGCTCTCATGTAATTTATGATCTTAGAAATATTTATACTGGGAATAAAGAAATTTTAAAACTTGGCTTTAAGTATCACTCCATTAGTTCTAAATGATTAATAGTGAGATTTTAAGAGAGTACGATATTAGAGGTATATACGGCTCGTCATTGACAAATAAAGATATTGATAAGATTGGAAAATCATTATCATCATTAATGATTAATAAAGGCATGACTGATATTATTATTGGTCATGATGGAAGGGATTCATCGTTAGAAATTAAAAATTTACTTATCGACTCAATAACTAGCTTGGGTATTAACGTCTCAGATATATCACTAGTTCCAACTCCTATATGTTATTTTGCAAATAAAAAATTAAATATTTGTAATTCAATTATGATAACAGGATCCCATAATCCTCAAGAGTATAATGGATTTAAAATCATAATTGATGATGAGCCTTTTTACGGAGAGCAAATTAAAAATTTAAATAATATCAAAATCCATAATAAATCTAATACAAGAGGTTTAATTAAATATATAGATATTTTACAAACCTACATTGATGAAATTGTAACTAAGGTAAATATAAAAAAAGACTTAAAAATAGTATGGGATATAGGAAATGGTGTAATTGGATCTATGTTCCATAGACTAATAAGCAAAATTCCAGGTGAACACTTAATAATTAATTCAACTGTTGATGGAAATTTTCCTAATCATCATCCGGACCCAACAGTATTAAAAAATAACATTCAAATTATTAATTTTGTTAAAGATAAGTCTTATGATCTTGGAATATCTTTTGATGGCGATGGCGATAGACTTGGCATAATAGATAATAAAGGTCATTTCGTTTATTCAGACATAATACTCTTACTTATTTCAAAATTTATGGCTATTGATATTAAAAATTTAACTGTTGTTGCAGATGTTAAGTGTAGTCAACTTATTTTTGATGAACTCCGATCTAATAATATAAATATTATAATGTCAAAAACTGGACATTCTCTTATTAAGAAAAAGATTAAAGAAACTAATGCTCATATTGCTGGTGAAATGAGTGGTCATATGTTTTTTAATCACAACTATTATGGATTTGATGATGCCATATACGCCTCATTAAAATTTTTAGAATATTTAAGTAGTCAAAAAGAGTCACTCCATAACCTTGTAAATAATTATTTAATTTATTCATCCACTCCAGAATTAAAATTATACTGTGAAGAAAATGTTAAATTTAAAAATATTGAAAAAATAGTATGTGAAATTAAAAAAAACTCTAAAGATTTGAAAATTAATGATTTAGATGGTGTCAGAGTTGAAGCTGATGACTACTGGTATTTAGTCAGAGCTTCCAATACTCAAAACTGTCTTGTTTTTAGATTGGAATGTAAAAAAAATATTAATTTTAAAGATAAACTTAAGGAAATTCATACTTTTCTTTCGGATTTTAATCTTGACCTAAAAGAATTAAATTCTTTTTACAATACAATCTAGTTTATTATTTTTTATAATATTACAAATTTTTTTTGCTTTATTTTTATTCATAGGCTCAGTGATAGTTATAAAGTAACGTCCTTTTTTTTCTATATTATGCATTAACAATCTTACCTCATTTAAATTTTTCTTTTTTAATATGGATAAAATAAATAACTTACTTTTTTTAATGTCCTTAAAAGATGAAGTTTGAATTGCATAGTCTATTTTTGAAGATGAATTTTCTTTTTTTATATTAACTGTATCTTTTGTTTTGTTTTTTTTATTTGTATTTTTATTTCCGTAAAATTCTTTAGCTATTTTTTTCATAAGAAAATGTATTTTATCATTTCTTTCTTTTGCTGAATTACCTCCAAAATATACTCCAAGTAAAGGTCTATCATTAAAAATACCTAAAAGCGCAATTTGAAATCCTGATTTATATATATATCCAGTTTTTAAACCTTTGTAATATTTATATTTTGAGACAAGCTTATTATGAGTATTGTATTTAACTCCATTAATTACAGTGCTAGTTTTATTAAAATATTTTCTAAATTCTGGAAAGTCATTGTAGATTGATGACCCCAATAAAAACATATCATAAGCAGATGATAAATTAGCTTTATTGGGTAATCCATTAGGATTTGCAAAATTAGTATTAGTCATATTTAATTTTTGAGCATAAGAATTCATTAATTTTACAAATTTTTTTTCTGTACCAGATATTTTTTCAGCAATAGCTACAGCAGCATCATTACCAGATTTAATTATTAAACCATTTATTAAATTCTCAACTGTTATTGAACTTCCTACGGGAATATTAAGTCTTGATGGTTTTTGACTTGCGGCATAATTACTAAATTTAACATCATCATTTTTAGATATTTTATTTTTATTTAAATAATCAAACATTATGTAGAGAGTCATCATCTTAGTTAGTGACGCAGGGTAATTTTTAGTATCTTTATTTACTTTGAAGAATATTTCACCACTAACTGGATCACCTATAACAGATGCTATTTTTGCATTTAAATTTATAAATATTAAGAAATTGATAAATAAAGTGATTAATATGATTCTCATGATATTTAATTTAATCATAAAGACTTTTAATTTTTTTATTAATATTATATTGTTTACTTATGTCTCTCGGTTTTAAAATTTACTCATTTTTAAATGGAAAAGTAGTTGGAAGTGATACTTTTGGTAATACCTTTTATATAAGTAAAAAAAAAATTTCAAAAAGGTGGGTTATCTATGCAAAGGGATTTGGTCCAGACTCACTTCCAACTAATTACCATAACTGGCTTCATAGTACTACTGATGAATTACCTTTTTTTGATAAGGATATAGAAAGAACAAAGAGTTTAGTTAAAAGAAGAGTTGCTAAGCATAAATTGAAAAATAAACTTAATTCTCAGGGGTATACTGCTTGGCAACCAAAGTAGTTGAAGAAATTGATGCTATAAATAACCAAAAATTATTTATAGCAGCTTTCTTTATTATAATTTTCTTTATTATTTTAATTTTTTATTCATTAAAAAAAACAACTTATAATCATAACTATATTTTTCAAGCCACTTTTAATACCATTGATGGTATTAGTCTTGAATCTAAAATTTTACTATCAGGACTAGAAGTAGGTCATATAAGTAATATTACTTTATTAAAAGACAGTAAAGTTTTGGTTGAAGGTGTAATTATTGATAAAATTGAAATCCCCTCTGATTCAATATTAAAAATTGAAACCAATGGTATTTTTGGTAATAAATATTTTTCCATTATACCTGGTTATGATGATTATTTTAATAAAGGAAATATTATATTTGCCTATACAAGCGACTCATATACCTTAGATTATCTTGCAAGGATTTTACAAATTAAATTAAATGAAAAAAATTAATATAGAAATAATTTTAGGATTATTTATTATTGCAATAAGTGCATTAATTTTTTTTAATTTGTTTACTAAATTTAATGCAAATAAAGAAAATAATATTTCTTTTTTACTTAACTCTAATTTTAATAATGTCGGTAATTTAGTAACTGGTAATGACGTCAAGATCAATGGTGTGAAAGTAGGGGAGGTTTTCAATATATCTCTTGATCATGAGTATTTTATTGCAAATGTTATTTTAAAATTTTACAAAAAATATAATATTCCTATAGATAGTAAATTCCAAATATCTGCTGATGGTTTAATAGGAGGTTCTTATGTAAATATTATTACAGGTTCTTCTAAAACTATATTTGACGAAAATGAAACTACAAACAACAATATTGATGCTATATCTCTTGAAAATATTATTTCTGATATCATTTTTATTAATTAGTTCTAATGCTAAATTATTTTCTGATGATCGTATAAAATCTGCTGATTTAATTATTTTGGATAAATCATCTTCAACAAAGTATAATTTATCAATTTCTAGTAATTCCATTTTTAGAAGTTTAAATTTTAATATTATGTCATGCCAACTTCATAATTTTAAAAAATATAATGAGCAGATTGCTTTAATAAAAATTACTAATTCCTTAGATAATTCTGAATTTACCGGATGGTTCTTTTCTAAAACTGAGGAGTTAAATGAATATTCAGATAAAATTTACGAAATAAGATTGGTTAACTGTGTCAATTAAAATTTAGAAATATTTTTTTCAAGCCAATTTGTACTATAACTACCATTCAAGAATTCTTTTTGATTTAAAATCCATTTGTGTAAATCTATATTTGTATCTATACCTTCAATGATAAGTTCATTTAATGATCTTATCATTATTTTAATTGCCTCTTCTCTTTTAGGCGCTTTGCATATTAATTTTAAAATTAAACTATCATAATGAGGACTAACTCTGTAGTTTGTATATATAGCCGTATCAACTCTAACGCCTCTTCCTCCAGGAATATTTATATAATTAATTTTACCAGGACTCGGTGTAAAATTTTTTGAATTTTCTGCATTTATTCTACACTCTATTGAGTGCATCAATTGTTTATCATCTGTATTAATTTTGTCTCCTGAGGCAATTCTGATTTGTTTTTTTACTAAATCGCAATTAAAAGCTTCTTCCGTTACAGGATGCTCTACTTGTAACCTAGTGTTCATTTCTATAAAAAAAACTTCATTATCTTGATATAAAAATTCTAATGTACCAAGACCTTCATATTCAGTCTCTGTCAGCATATTTTCTATATTTTTTATTATTTTATTAATTTCTTTAATTTTTACATAATCCGATGGTATTTCTTCTATTAATTTTTGGTTTTTTCTTTGAACTGAACAGTCTCTTTGACCTATTATATTTATAATATTTCTTTTTGGATCAGCTACAATTTGAAATTCAATATGTTTAGCGTTAGATAAAAATTTTTCACCATATAGTGAATCATTAGCAAAATAATTTTTTGCTTCGATTTTTAAATTATCAAAATGTTTTTCTATTTCATCATCATTATAAAATACTCTCATACCCTTACCGCCACCACCATAAGATGCCTTTATGACTATTGGGTAATTGAATTTTTTAGCAAATTCTTTTGCTTCTTTTATATTTTTTATTGTTCCGTCTTCGCCAGAACCAAGTATTGGTATCTTATATTTTTTAGCTAGCTTTAATGCATTATTTTTATTACCTAACTGAAGAATAGATTTAGAAGATGGTCCAATAAATTTTACATTATATTTAGATAAGATTTCAGCAAATTTTTCACTTTCACTTAAAAATCCATATCCCGGGTGTACTGCTTCTGCCCCGGTAATATTAATTGCACTAAGTATACTAGGTATGTTTAAATAGCTTAATGCAGCATTAGAACCTCCAATGCATATACTTTCATCTGCTAGTTTTACATGCATAGCATCTGAATCAACATCTGAGTGAACAGCTACAGTTTTAACTCCTAATTCTTTGCATGCTCTTATAATACGAACTGCTATCTCACCTCTATTAGCTATTAAGATTTTCTTAAACAAAATTATTTTAGTTCAATTAATGGCTGACCAAATTCAACAGCTTCAGAATTTTTAACCAAAATATTTGAAACAATACCGTCTCTTTCTGCTTTAATCTCATTAAAGGTTTTCATTGCCTCAATTAAACAGATGGTGGTTCCTTTTTTAATTTTCTGACCTTTTTTAATAAAAGTAGCAGATCCTGGTTTAGGATATAAATATACTATCCCAACCATAGGTGAATTTAATGTTTCAATTAATGCAGTATCTAATGGTCGATTTTTAATCTCATCTTTTTTTGTGTTTTCATTTACATGAACTGCACTAGCTGATCTAGATTGATTTGAAACTTCAATTGTATTTGTTTTATTTGATATTTTAATAGAAGTTAACTTTTCTTTCTTTAAGACCTTAATTAATAAATTAAGACTATTCTCTAATTTTTTATCAATCATTTTTTTTTCAGAATATATTCTAAAGCTATCTCATACCCTTGTACACCAAAACCAGAAATAACACAATCACAAGCAGCAGCAGTTAAAGATTTTTTTCTAAATTCTTCCCTTTTATATATATTTGATATATGAACTTCAATTTTTAAAATTGATAAATTATTTAAAGAGTCATAAAGAGCAAGTGAGGTATGAGTATAAGCCGCAGGATTTATAATCAGAGCATCAAAGTTTTTAGCTTTTGAGTTAATAATATTTATTAATTCGCCTTCAATATTAGATTGATAAAAAACAATATCTGCATTTTCTTTATCAGAAATAAATTTTAGATTAGAATTAATTTCTACTAATGTACTATTACCATAAATATTTATTTCTCTTTTACCTAAAATTTCAAGATTAGGTCCGTTTATAACTAAAATTTTATTTAACATTTTTAAATTGCTTAGCTAGCTTTAATTTTTGATTATGATAATTAGATTTTATTTTTTTACCATATGTATTGTCACTTTTTTCAATCAATTTATAAAAATTCAAACGTGCAACTTTTTGTTTATTTTCAACATAAAATGGTGTGTCATAAGCTCTTAATTCAAAAACTGCTGGAGTTCCTGATTTAGTATTTCCAAAGCCTGGATCAAAAAAACCAGCATAATGAACTCTGAAATTACCAAAATTATCACCAAAAGGCTCTAACTCAGCGGCCATAGTATCTTCTATTCTAATATTTTCTAAAGATCTCAATATATAAAAAGCATCTTTTTCAATAATAAAATTATTATTTTTAGGAATAATTGCTTCCCAAAATTCGCTGATTTTATAATGATTTAATTTACTTAAATTAATAGCGCCTGTATTTTTCTTCGCTTTATATGCACATATTTGATTTTTTTTTATATATATTGAAATATCTTGAGATCTAACAAAAGAATTAACTATTTGATCATCTTTGTAAAATCTTATTTGATTTAATGAAAGCCCTTTTTTAATAATTATACTAAATGACTGAGGTATAATTTCTAAATAAAGTTTACCTTTATATCCTTTATCTACAACATCATATTCCTTGCCGTTATCAGTTATTAGTCTGGTGAATATATCTAGTCTACCAGTTGTACTCTTAGGGTTTGATTTTGCAGAAAATATATTACTTAAATTTAAACGTTCATTTAATTCACACAAGTATATGCAATTTTTTTCAAGCAAATTTTCATTATTCAAATTAATTTTACTGAGCGTTAGAGATTCTATTAATTGAGATACATTTTTATTATTAGGTATAAATGAGGCTTTTATCCTGTAACAGTTAGAGCTTAAAGTTAAGTCTAATGAAGCAGGTTGGATTTGACTTTTTATAAAGTTGTTAGAAGCCAAAATCATTTTCTTATTCAAAAGTTCAGATATATTATGATTAATTAAAATTGACATTTATTTCATTTATTAAGTCTATATTTTCAATCATATTATTATCGTATTTATTACAATAAAAATTAGATAATTCCTTATCTAAAACTTTTTTATAAAAATTACAAAAATAAAAATTACTAAGATTCATTTCTTTTAAGTATCCATAAGTTTTACCCATAATAAATAAAAAATAAAATTCGTTTTTAACATTTTTATCAATTTTAAATAAGTTAATTTTATTTAATATCATATCTTTTTTATTATTATCAATTAAATAATTTAAATATTCTAATTTTACATAAGAGTTATTATAATAACTTATATTTTTTTCATATATCTCAACTGCATTATTGTTAATAATACCAGTTTTAAATAATTCATATTTTGAAGCAATTGACATCTCATCGTTTTCTATAACTGTGAATTTACCAAACTTAATATTTTTAAAAAAATCATTATAAATTTTATTATTTGAATTCTGAAAATACTTTGCTTTTATAAAATCAAACTCTTTATCTTTAAGTATATTTCTATTTTTTTGAATATTATTTTTTAATTTATTAACTCTTTCTTTTGTTGATGGGTGTGTTTGTCTATATTGATTATTAGTAATATTTTCACCTAAATGAATAATAAAATTAATTATTGGAGATGTGTCTAAATGGATCATATTCATGTAATTTAACATTTCATCATCTGCTTCATTTTCAAACTCTCTTGAGTGACTAAGAAAATCCTGAATAAGAGTTTCATTTAATGACAACGAGGATCCAAAAACTATATCTGCATTTTTAGTTGATAGTCCAGCAATTATAGAAAATATACTTATATAATTTTTATAATTATTTAATTCGTTAATTTTAATCTTTTTTTGGAATACATGATTTTTTTTAATATGTGCATATTCATGTAAAATAATAGAAATTAATGAATTTACACTATCCATATTCTTAAAAAGTCCTTTAGTTATAAATATATAATTGTTATTTATTATAAATGCATTCTCTTCTAAACTATTTATTAATCTAAAATCAATTTTATCATCTGATGTTATATCCTTTAAAGTTTCTTTAAGATAACTCTCAAAAATCTGATCTCTTATTATTTCATAAGAGTAAAGATTCTTAAAATTAATTAGTATCAGTATCAGTATTAGTATTTTCAATGACAATTTTCTTTTTAATTTTTCTTCTAAAAGTTTTTTCAGATTCTGGTATATCCTCTCCTGATTTCGTAATTTTTTTTGTTTTTAGATTTTTTTTATTTTCAATTATTTTTTTCTTTTTAATTTTTCGTATATATTTTTTTTCATCTCCAGATGTATCACCAGAAGTATCTCCAGAAGTATCTCCAGAGGTGTCTTTGGAGGTGTCTTCAGAGCTACTTTCTTCAATTTTTATTTTCTTTATATTAACAATTTGTTCTTTTTTTAAATTAACTGCTATCTTTTCAATTAAATCGGCATCAAATTGATAAATATCAATTAATTTTTCTTCAAAATCATATTTAATTTCAATTTTATTTGTTGGAATATTTTTAATTCTTTTTAATAACTCTTTTCCATTTTTATTATAAAATTCTTTATCAATTTTTAATTCAATTACTTTAATATCTTCTATTGTTAATATATTTTTCATATTTGAATCTATTTCCTGAAAAATAATATTTTTTGATTTAACTAATCCATCTCCGTTACAGCATTCACATTTATCAAAAAATATTTCATATATACTATGTCCAATTCTTTGTCGTGATATCTCCATTAATCCAAATTGAGTAATTTTATTTAGCTGAACGCGTGATTTATCATTTTGAAACAATTGCTTCATTTTTTTTTCTACTTTAAAATTATTTGCATTACTTGTCATATCTATAAAATCAATAACAATTAATCCTGCAATATTTCTTAATATCACTTGATTGTAAATTTCATCACAAGCTTCTAAATTTGTATTTAATGCTGTAATTTCAATATTTTTTTCAGATGTAGATTTACCTGAATTAATATCAAACGAAGTTAGTGCTTCTGTCGGGTTTATTACTAAGTAACTGCCTGACTTCATATAAACATTTGTATTACTTAATCCTTTAATTGGGCTTTTTATCCCATGTGATTCTAATAATGCTCCTTTTCCTTTGTAGTGCTTAACTAATGATTTTTTACTATTTGTAAAATTTTTTTCAATTTTTTTGAATTCTTTATATGTTTGTATGTCTGATACCAGTATTTCTGAAAAGGACTCATTGTAAATATCTCTAATAATTTTTATTAACGGACTATCCAATTCATAAATCAGTTGTGGTGCTTTTGATTTTAAAGTTTCTGTTCTGATTTCTGTCCATAATTTTTTTAAATAATTAAAATCACTATTTATATCCTCTGAACTTGATCCTATTGCGTTTGTTCTAATTATTAATGACATTCCATCAGGCAAATTTAGTTTTTCATGAATGGTTTTTAATCTTTTTCTATCTTGAGGATTATTGATTTTTTTTGAAACCCCTCCAGTTGCAGAATTATTAGGTAAAAGCACACAATATCTTCCTGGCAGTGAAATAAAAGTACTTACCGCTGCTCCCTTACTACCTCTTTCTTCTTTAATAATTTGGATTAAAATAACCTGATCTTTCTTAATAACATCTTGGATTTTGTACTTCCTATAAAAATCTAAAAAGATTTTTTTATTAGTTTTCTCATCGTCAACTATCTCTCCTGTATCATTATTTGGATCTGCTGCTATTTTATCACCTTGAGGAATCTTAAAATAACTAGGATGAATTTCATCAAACGGAAGAAAAGCCTTCTTTTCTTCACCATAATCGACAAAGGCAGCCTGTAGAGAAGGCTCTACACGAGAAACAGTACAAAGATAAATATTGTTTTTTTTACTCTTTGATTCGTTTGCAGAAAAATCAAAATATTCTATATTTTGATTATTGGTAGTAGTAATTGATAATTCAGTATTGGTTGTTCCTTCAATAAAAATTTTTTTAGACATGTATAAATTCCTTTTGTGTATGTTAAAGTGTTGTTGGTTATAATCATTTTATGAAACTTTTATTATTATTATTTAAATTCATTTTTATAGGTGCCTTATTAGTAAGCTCTATCATCGCAGTAACTCTTTGGAATATTCAGTCCAAGTTACCTAATTCTAATATATCTGATTATTTTCCAAATGAAATAACAAAAATTTATGACTCAGACTATAAATTACTCTATCATGTCGGAAATAAAGATAGATTTTACCTCCAGTACAACCAAATCCCAACTGAAATGGTAAATGCAATACTAGCAGCTGAAGATAAAAATTTCTTTTTACACCAGGGTTTTGATATACAAGGAATATTCAGATCAATACTTGTTAATATAAATAATATCTTATTTAAAGACTCTCGTAATTATATAGGTGCTTCAACTATTACTCAGCAACTTGTTAAAAATATACTTTTAACAAATGAGAAGACTCTTATAAGAAAAATTAAGGAACTCATTCTTTCTATTAGAATAGAGAGAGAATATTCAAAAGAATACATATTGGAACTTTATTTGAATGAAATTTACTTCGGTAGAAGATCATATGGTATAGCTACAGCAGCAAGTAATTATTTTAATAAATCTATTTATGATTTAACAATTGACGAATACGCCTACTTGGCTGCATTACCTAAAGGTCCAAATAATTATGATATTAAAAAAAATTATAAAAAGGCATTTGAAAGAAGAAATTATGTTCTTAGGCAAATGTATGAAAATGATTTTATAGATTCAAATGCATTAGATAGATTAATTAAAAAGCCTATACAGACTTCAGAGTATGATATTAAAAAATATAATAAGAGTTATGATACAGATTTCATTCTAAATCAAATCAAAAATTTGAATGAAGGTTTAAATGGTGCTTATTATGTGCAATCTACTATCAACTCAAAAATACAAAAAATAGCTCAGAAATCTCTAGTTGATTCATTAGGTTTATATGAAAAGAAATATAGAGCTTGGAATGGCAGCTATGACCAGACCTCATTTAATAAATTTAATAAAGAATATCTCGATCATTGGGAAGTGGGGGTTGTGATTGAGAATAATAAAAAAAACATAATATTCTTATTGGAGGGTGAGAAGAAAAATCTTAATCTTAAAATTAACTCATATGGTCCAAATGGAGAGTCTCCAATTAATTTTTTAAAAAAAGATGACTATTTTTTTATTTCAAAAATTAATAATGAGTTCTATTTAATGCAACCACCAGAAATAAATGGATCAATTGTTGTCTTAAATCCATTTAATGGAAATATACTAGCATTAGTAGGGGGTGTTAATTTTATAGATAGTAATTTTAATCGAGCAACACAGGCATTTAGACAGCCAGGATCATCAATCAAACCTTTTATTTATGCACTAGGATTATCTGATAAAAAATTTCTTCCGAATTCAGTAATACTAGATTCACAAATTTCTCTGTCACAAGGACCTAACTTGCCTTTATGGATCCCAAAAAACTATTCTAATAAATCGTATGGTAATATATCCTTTAGAAAAGCTCTTGAAACTTCAAATAATTTAGTAACTCTTAAGATTGGATTAGATTTAGGTCTTAACGAAATTAATAATTTTTTTAATAAAATCTCATTATATGAAAATAATAATGAGGAAATATACTCCTTACTGCTTGGGTCGGTTGAACAAAATCTAATAACACTAGTTAAAAACTATGCTATTTTTGTTAATGGCGGATATAAAATAGAACCTAAAATTATAAAAAAAATTGTAACAGACAAAGGTTACTCTGTTGATAATTCCTATTTTCTTGAATGTGATTATTGCCAATACCCTAAGGAATCAAGATCTTATAGAGTGCCAAATATAAAAAATAAAAGAGAGAGAGTTCTAGATGAGCAGACTTCTTTTCAAATATTAAATATTCTCCAAGGAGCTGTAAAAAATGGTACGGGCAAATCTTTAAGAAATATAGACTATCCAATTGCCGGTAAAACTGGAACAACAAATGAAAGTAAAGATTTGTGGTTTTTTGGATTAACTCCTGAAATGATTGTTGGTGTCTATGTAGGCTATGATATTCCAAAAAAGATTGGCTATAAAGAAACAGGCTCATCGGTTGCTTTACCTGTATTTAAGAGCTTTATTACTAACTACTTAAACTCTAAGAATGTTGATAAGAGTGTAAAATTCAATATCCCAAAGGAAATGATTAAAAAATATGTAGATTTTAATGATTATAAAATTCTTAATGAATATCAGGAAAATAGTGTAGAAGACTATTTTACATTAGATCAATTAAATATAATTAGTAATATGAATAACAGTTTAAAAGGAATTAATTAATGGATAAATTCGAATTTAGCAGTTTGCTAAAAATAATTAATGAAGATTTACAAATTGTAAGGGGGGGTCTTTGACTACGATAAACTCCAATTTTCAATAAACGAAATAAATAAAAAATTACAAGATCCATCAATATGGGAGGAAATAGAAAAAATCAATAAATTACAAATTGATTTAAAATATAAATCTAATCTTATGGAATCTTTTAAGGAAATTAATAACTCATATAAAGAACTATTTGAATATGAGGAATTATATGATGACCTAAGTGATAAGGACATTAATGAAATTAAAAAAAATTTGAATCTCGTTCAAAAAGACATCAATAATTTAAAAATTCAAACTTTACTTAGTGGTGAGACAGATAGTTATAACGCTTTTATTGAAATTCACGCTGGCGCTGGAGGAACAGAAAGTCAGGATTGGGCGGAAATGTTAGAAAGAATGTACCTTAAATTTTGCGACAAAAATGATTATGGTTACGATCTAATAGAAAAGCAAAAAGGGGAAGAAGCCGGAATTAAATCCTCAACTTATTTAATCAAAGGGTTTAAGGCTTATGGGTATTTAAAAAATGAATCCGGCATACATAGATTAGTAAGAATTTCACCTTTTGATTCCAATGGAAGAAGACACACTAGTTTCTCTAGTGTTTGGGTTTATCCTGAAGTTGACGAGAATATTAATATAGAAATTAATCCAAAAGATTTAAGAATTGACACATTTAGAGCCCAAGGAGCAGGAGGACAACATATAAATACTACTGATAGCGCTATTAGAATCACTCATCTAAAATTAAATATTGTAGTTCAAAGTCAGGCCGAAAGATCACAACATAGAAATAAAGAAACTGCTATGAAGATGTTAAAATCAAAATTATATGAGCATGAATTAAGTATTAAAAATGAACAAAAAACAAAATCAGAAAGTGTTAAAAAAGATATTGGTTGGGGGCACCAAATTAGATCGTATGTACTACATCCATATAAGATGATTAAAGATTTAAGAACAAACCATCAATCGTCAGATACAGAAAGTATTCTAGATGGAAATATTTTTGAATTTTTGGAAAGTAGTTTAATTGATGCTAATAAGAAATAGTTTTATAATTTTTTTAATATTTATCTTTAGTTCAACTCAAGCCAAAACGTATAAATTTGAAAATAAAGATGCAAATATTGAGCTTTCAATTATTAATAATGAATTAAATTTAATTAAATTTGAATATGATTCAGATCAAATAAATGACATTACAGGCTCATTAGAGTTAAGTGACGGTAAAGCTAATTTTTTATTGCAATCTAAAAACTTAGAGTACTCACTATTAAATAGTCTTTTTCCAAAGGGAAATAAAAAAACAAATAAAAAAATTATAATTAGTTGGTTTATTGAAAATTTAATAATCTCTAAAAATTACCAACTTAAAAATGTAAATATAAATCTAGTATACAAAGAAAAATTTGAAGAACTTTCAATCTTTGATGAATCAAGAGAGTTGGAATTTTTTATATATCCAAATTCCGAAGGTCCAAGCAATGTGTATGGCTATTCAAGTAATGCAGGCGAAATATTAAATGCTAGAAAAATATCCAACGATATTTCCGGGGGAAGTATATTTATTAGGGGTAAGTACATCTCCTCTAAAGAATACAATTCTTTATTAAAAATAAAGGATTTCAAAATTAAAGATGAAACTCAGTATGAAAATTTAATAAAATCGACAAGGTTCTTTGATATTGTCTCTGTAATTAATGGCACACAAAATAGTTTTAGTTATATGGAAGTCCCCATTACAAAAGAAAAAGATACAATCTATGTAAAAGATGCATTTATTTTTGGGGGGTTAGTTGGTTTTACTTTTAGTGGAAAGGTGAATCCAATTAAAAAAACTTCTGATTTTGATGGTTACTATGGTCCTCTTTATTTGTTTGATAAATATATTGATAGAATTCCTCTATTTAATAAGATTTTAACTAATAATAAAAATGAAAGTTTTTTAGGGGCTAATTTTTCAGTACATAAAGAAGATGGAGAAACCTCTGTGACTATCAATCCTTTATCCTTAGTGACCCCAGGTAAAACTAAAAGAATTTTTAAAATATTTGATTTTTTAAAAAAAGATAAATATTTTAATCAAGAATAATTAATTTATCATTTATTTTAATTTTACCTGAAGTAATAATTTCTGCTCTCACTCCACTTTTATTGACTAGAAGTTTAACAAGGTTATCGATCTTAAGTTTCTTTTGTAGGTAATTACAAGGTTCACATATTTCATGAATCTTTAAAACTACTTCATTGCCTATTTGAATTTTTTTATTTATGAGTTTCGTTAACGGAATACCTTCGGTAATCACATTTCTTCTAAAATCTTTATGATCTATTTTTTGACCTACTTTCTTCTCAAAATCTTGAATTACTTCTTGCTCTATTAAAGTAATTTGTTCTCTCGGACTATTAAAATTATTATAGTATCTATCGCCAACTATACCTGTGTTACTTTCTAAATAAGCTTCTTCTATATAAAAAGTTTCTGCTTCACTTTTAGCAGTTATGTTAATTTTTTTTATTAGACTCATTGCTATTTACTTCAATACTTAAGCATTATATATAACATATATGAGTAATTTAATTGAACAAAGATCTATACAGGTAAGAAACTTTCTTATTTTTTCTAGATTAGCACCCCTAGTTACTAGTTTTATTTGTTCAATTGTTATTAATAAGGTTTTTCTCGGCTCCCCAGATATTTTTAGTTTTGAAAGTATTATCATTTTTATAGGAATGTATTTAATTCTCTATACCTTTATAAATCACACTAAGAATCTTTGTGAAAAACTAGCTATTCTCAATCAACAAATCTCTTCATCTAACGATTCTGATAATAATCCCCAATAATTTTTTTAAAAACTTCACTATTATATAAATATTTAGTATAAAAGAACAAAATATGAACAAAATAGATCGGCCTTCTTACTCTATACCCTACGTCATCTCTAAAGTTTCTGCAGGATTCCCTTCCCCAGCTGATGATTATTTGGAAAAAAACTTAAGTATAGATAAGCTATTGATTAAAAATCAAGCATCTACTTTTCTTATCAGAGTGGGCGGGGACTCTATGATTAATATAGGTATATATGACGGAGATATTTTAATTGTTGATCGTAGTCTTGATGCAAAAAACAAAGATATTGTGATTGCATCTATTTTTGGTGAATTAACAGTTAAAAGATTGATACTTGATATTCGAGGCAATCCCCAACTCAAGGCCGAAAACCCTTTATATTCAAATATAGAGGTTAAAAATAAAGAGGATTTAATTATTTGGGGAGTGGTGACAAGCGCTATTCACCAATTTATTAAACATTAAACGATGCAATGTTTAGCCTTAGTGGACTGCAATTCTTTTTACGCTTCTTGTGAATCTATTTTTAACCCATATCTCGTTAACAAACCCGTAGTTGTTTTATCTAACAACGATGGATGTGTGGTTGCTAGAAGCTCACAAGCTAAAAAAGTAGGCATTAAGATGGGCGTGCCTTTTTTTCAGATAAAAGAATTAGTTAAAAAAAATAAGGTACATGTTTATTCATCCAACTATAATCTTTATGGAAATATTTCTGCAAGAGTAATGAGTGTGCTTAAAGAACTATCTGATGATTTAGAAATTTATTCTATAGACGAGGCTTTTTTAGTTTTAAATAAGTTTTCAGCAAGATCTTTTTATTCCAGGTCTCTAAACATAAAAAATATTATCCATAAGTGGATTGGCGTACCAGTAAGTATTGGTATTGCGCCCAATAAAACTCTTTGTAAGGTTGCAAATTTTTTAGCAAAAAAAGATGAAAGTGGATCCCAAGTTGTAAGTCTGATGAATAAAAAAGAAATAGAGTTAGCTCTAAAAATACTCGATGTTCAAGAAATTTGGGGTATTGGAGCTCGTATTTCAGATTTCTTAAAATCAAACCAAATATATACAGCTGATGATTTATCTAAAAAAGATCCTAGATGGATCAGACAGCATCTGGGAGTAGTGGGAGAGAGAACTTATAGGGAATTGAAAGGTGAGGTTTGCCTGAATCTCAATTCAGGATCCTCAATTAGAAATCAATGTATAGTCTCTAGATCTTTCGAAAGTTACATTACTAATAAAGATGATTTGGAAAAAAGAATAGTCTCTTATGCTACTCGAGCTTCTGAAAAGATCAGAAGTGAAAAATTACAAGTTAAAAGTATATCTGTTTTCATCAGGTCTAATAAATTTAATAAAAATAAAAAACAATATCATTGCATCAAAACACTTTCTTTTATTAATCCAACCAATCATATTTTTGATATAGTTAATAAATCTTTAGAAGCTCTGCAAAGTATTTTTCAAGAAGGTATATTCTACAAAAAAGCAGGAGTAATTCTATCAGATCTCTATTTAGAAAATTTTTATAATAATGACTTGTTTGATAGCGAATGCAAAATAAGAAGCCAAAGATTAGCCAGACTTAATAAAACATTTGATTTGATCAATAGTAGATATGGAGGAGGTAGTATTTCCATAGCAAAAGAGAATTATGAGCGCCTTCACCTAACTAAAAGAACAAATCTTAGTCCAGCTTATACGAGTAATTTTGATGAGTTGGCAATTGCTAACTAATTATAAAAGTTAATTATCATAAAATCTTTGATCTGCTGCTTCTTGATTAATAAGGGGAATTAATTGAGCAATTAAGACGCCCACAATAATTAATAAACACCCAATCATTTGAACAAAGGTTAAAAATTGACCAAGAATAATCCATGCAGATAGAGCACCAAATACACCCTCTAAAGAAAATGTGATGGCAGCAGTTGATGGTTTTACATACCGCTGTCCAATTATCTGAAGAGTATAAGCAATTCCTGTTGACATTATACCAACATACAATATTTCAAATAATTCTTTGTATATTCCAGATAATGTAGGTTCCTCAAATATAAAAATTAAAGGTAAACTTATTATAAAACATATAAAGAATTGTGTTGATGCTAGCGTAAATGGGGCATCAATTATTTCAAAAAACTCATCAATTAAAATACAATGAATAGCAAAAAAGATAGCACAAATAACTACTAGTATATCTGCAAATTGTGCCTCAAAATCACTTTGGGAAGTTAGGTAATAAGAGCCAATTAAACAGATACTAACTGAAAACCATATAGACCAGTGAATTTTCTTTTTAAGAAAAAAACGAGAAATAATAGGAACAAAAGGAACGTACAGTATTGTTAAAAAAGCTGCATTTCCTATCTTTGTGTAAAGTAATGCGTATTGCTGCAAATAAGAACCCATTAACAATGAGCAGCCTGTTAAAAAAAGAATGATATATAGTTTTATTTTTTTAGCATCTTCAACATTAAAAAATAATTCTCTTTCCTTGAATGCTAGGGGAGCAACTAGAAGAGCACCAATTAAAAAACGCATATTAGTAAATGTTAGCGGTCCGATAAACTCCATCCCGGTAGACTGAGCAACAAATGCTGTACCCCATATAAGGGCTGCCAGTATTAATAGAATTGTAGCGGTGAATTGTTTGGAGAGCATCTATATTACTGGCTCCGCAGGTAGGATTCGAACCTACGACCTGTCGATTAACAGTCGAATGCTCTACCGCTGAGCTACTGCGGAACGAGTCGATAAACTACAACAATTTAAATATTTTTCAAATACCAATTTCTTTTATTAATAATGTGAATCTTAGGTTTTTAATTATCCCAATAAGTTACAAAATCCTTATTCTCTAAAACTGGAATTTGTTTTACTTCACCCATAGGGGTACCAACATATAGATATCCTAAAACAAGACTCGACTTTGATAAATAAAGCTCTTCAGCAATATAATCATTTGTAGCACTGGTAAAAGGGCCCGTTCTCCAAAAAGCCCCAAAACCCATATCATAAAGAGCTAATAAAATATTTTGAGCAGCAGCAGCTGTAGATTGAATTTGTTCAGTTTCAGGTACATTTGGCTTATCAACAATTTGAGCTATTAACGTTATAATTATTGGAGCCTTAAGCGGTAAAAGCTTATATCTTGATAATTTTTCTTCATCACGAATGTTCATTTTTTTTGCAGATCTCACGAAAGCTTCACCTAATTTTTCTCTTCCAGCACCAGAAGATTCTATGAATCTCCAAGGACGAAGCCAGGCATGGTCAGGAGCCCTTAGTGCTGCCTGATAAACTATTTTCATTTGCTCTTTGGAGGGCTTTGGTTCAGATAATTTAGGGATAGATACTCTATTAAGTAAAGTTTCAATTGTTTCCATAATATTAAATTATATATTTTTTTTATTGAAATAAATTATTAATTTACTTTAATGTAAATTATGAAATTTATTGTTGGCAACTGTCTTTGTAGAAAAGTTTCTTTTAAAATTTTTAATGAATTTAGGAAATCTGTAATCTGTC